>JAABUQ010000497.1_pt1 | contig 90418 bp, 87 predicted proteins | sample 5560001 | NCBI WGS metagenome assembly JAABUQ01 (sample SAMN10711888, study PRJNA513371) | rock metagenome | isolation source: Antarctica rocks | place: Antarctica: Victoria Land, Finger Mt nord | collected 2015-12-18
CTTTAACTACATCTGATACCGAAGTTGGTTTTAGATAAAATGAAATTTAATAATTAAACCCGCGGAATGATATTGTCTAAATATTTATAACCTGTTCCGGTATTTAAGATTAGTACTTTTTCGTTTGCCTTGATCCAGCCGGATTGAATTAATTTTTGTGCCGCCTTCCATACCGCTGCACCTTCGGGCGCCAGCAGCGTACCTTTTTGCTGTGCGGATTCTATCGTTGCATTGATGATTTCTTCCTCGCTCAGTGCAATTGCAGTTCCTTCTGATTCCGTTAACACTTCCATCATCAAATCCATCCCGAAAGGAAAAGGAACGGCCAAACCATTGGCTACAGAAGCTGACGGGTGCTCGTACACATTTTTTTTGCCGGTAAAAACAGCATGTGCTTTAACCACTGGCTGGCAAGCTTCGGATTGCACGGCAACCATTCGTGGCAGCGGGCCATCTATCCAACCCATTTGCTGCATTTCCATAAACGCTTTCCAGATCCCGATCAAACCCGTACCGCCGCCTGTTGGATAAATGATTACGTCAGGTAATTGCCAGTTAAACTGTTCGGCAATTTCGTAACCCATTGTTTTTTTACCTTCTATCCGGTACGGTTCTTTCAAGGTAGAAATATCGAAAGCGCCGGTTTCTTTTTTGATTTCTGCCACTTTTTTTGCGCAATCGCTGATCAGGCCATCAATCAGGATCACTTCGGCACCATGCAATTTGCATTCCTGGATAAAAACAGCAGGCGTATGGCTTGGCATCACTACGGTTGCTTTAATACCTGCTTTTGCACAAAAAACCGCTAAAGCACTTCCTGCATTGCCGGCAGTTGGCACGATACAACTGGTAATCCCCAATTCTTTTGCTTTAGAAACAGCCATACCAATTCCGCGGGCCTTAAAAGAACCGGAAGGGTTATAGCTTTCGTCTTTTAGGTAGATTTCAACATTTTCTATGGCATCAAAAAGCCTTATCGGTGTAAAGCCTTCCCCTAATGTCACGATATTTTCAGGTTCAAAAACTGGCAGAAACTCCTGGTAGCGCCACATATCCTGCCTTCTGTTTTTCAATTCCGATTTTTGCGGAGCGGCAGAAAGGTCATATTCTACTAAAAAAGGCTTAGTGCAACAGGACGAAAAAGTTTGCAGCTGATGAATATCATAACTTTGTTTACAACGGGAGCAGATTAAATTTGTAGCGAGGGAAGTGCTTTGTATTGATGTTTGCATGCACCAAAAATAGTTGCTGCATTATTACCACGTTTATACTATTATTTGATGAGCTATATCAAATAGTTATAATGATTGCACGCAATATCGAATGAACTCCTTGGTTAAACCATACTCTTCGCTTCCTTTTCTGCGGATAAAATAAAACTCACGTTTTACGGATAAATTTAAGACCGGCACTTCTACCAGTTCGCCCAAATTCAATTCGCGTAAAATAGAAGGGCGGGGCAAAAAACCCAAACATTCATCAGCCAACAAAAAATTTTTAAGCGCTTCGGTTCCGCCCAGCCTGATCTTAACTTTTAAATCTGATGGTTTTAAATGTTGGATAGACAGCGCATGTAAAAGCGCATGCAAAGTACCCGAACCGCGCTCCCGAAGTGCCAGCGGAACTGTTTTAAGTTCTTCCAGCGTTAATTGCTTACCCGCCAGGGCACTTTTTTTGGAACAAACCGCAATTACTTCATCATTCATAAAATGCTGGTAAGAAACGGTGGTCAGCTTATTTTCCACCTCGATAATGCCGACATCAATTTCGTGGTTTAGCAAAGCGTTCATCACGTTTTCAGAATTACGGTTAACCAACTGAACATCAACCTTCTGGAATTTTTGCTGAAAGCCGGACAAGATGGATGGCAAAATATACAAAGCAATGGTGGTGCTGGCGCCTAATTTTAAAAATCCGGCTGCCCCTTCCCCTTTGCTTAAGGTTAACAGGTCAAACTCTATTTTTTTCTCGATCTCGCGGGCTTCCAGCAAATAACGGTAAAGCTTTTCGCCGGCTGAGGTAATCAGGATCGAATTTCCTTTCCGCTCAAAAAGCGGTTGCTTATACTGGTCTTCCAGCAATTTGATCTGCTTGCTTACGGCAGGCTGACTGATAAACAAAGCTTTGGAAGCTTTAGAAAAGCTTAAATGAGCGGCTACTTCCAGAAAAACACGATGTGCCAGGGAGATCATACTGTTTTTATGCTATTAAAAAAGGCGACAAGAACACTTATCGCCCTTTACAAAATTGATGTTTTCAGATCAACCTGCTACTGCTTCCGCTTGCCCGATCAAATGATTAGCCATCAAATATTCTGCAATTTGCACTGCATTGGTTGCTGCGCCTTTTCTCAAATTATCCGAAACGATCCAGCAGTTTAAGGTATTCGGCTGCGTTTCGTCCCGGCGGATCCTTCCCACAAAAACCTCGTCTTTTTCATGTGCATCCAGCGGCATCGGATATTTTAGGTTAGCTACATCATCAACCACAATTATTCCGGGCGCTTTTTCCAGGATTGATCTTAGTTCTGCCAAGTCAAAATCCCGTTCAAATTCCACATTTACCGCTTCCGAGTGGCCGCCCATCACCGGGATACGAACAGTTGTTGCCGTAACCCGGATGCTGTCGTCGCCCATGATCTTTTTGGTTTCGTTCACCATTTTCACTTCCTCTTTGGTGTAGCCGTTTTCGGTAAAAACATCAATCTGAGGCAAAACATTTAAGTCGATTTTATACGGATAAGCCATTGGCCCGGCAATTCCTTTTCTTTCGTTCATTAGTTGTTCAACCGCTTTTACGCCTGTTCCGGTTACCGATTGATAGGTAGAAACCACGACGCGTTTAATCTGGTAAGCATCATGCAGCGGTTTTAAAGCCACCACCATTTGTATTGTCGAGCAATTTGGATTGGCAATGATCTTATCTTCCGCAGTTAAAACACCGGCATTCACTTCCGGTACAACCAGTTTTTTTGTTGGATCCATACGCCAGGCAGAAGAATTATCGATCACGGTAATGCCAGCATCTGCAAAAAGCGGCGCCTGCTGTAAGGAAGTGCTTCCTCCGGCAGAAAACAATGCAACATCCGGTTTTTGGCTGATGGCTGTTTCCGCAGAAACCACTTTATAAGCTTTTCCCTTAAAAGTAACTTCCTTGCCGATGCTCTTTTCTGATGCCACCGGAATTAATTCTGTTACCGGGAAGTTGCGTTCTGCCAGAACCTGCAACATTTTCGTGCCCACCAAACCCGTGGCGCCTACTACAGCTACTTTCATTTTTTTTAAAACTAAATTTTGATGTTTTATTATCCAAATATGCGAAAGATTTTGCTTTTGGGGAGAAGGATTCTACAACATAAAACAGGATGGATACTGTAAGGATCTTATAATATATTTATCTCAACAACTCGGGCTTGATACATTGAACTTCCATAAATACCTGGTGTAAATGGTTAAAATCACCATCTGTTGTTACTAATTTCAAACCAAGCAATGCGGCAGTTGATGCTATCCACAAGTCGTTTTTACCCATATTTCTCGGCGTAATAAAAGGATAGTCAGCATATGAAGGATTTCTACATTGCGAAAAAGCATCAATTTCGGCATAGGTATCAGCAAGATTTTCATTTATCTCAACAACAATTATTTCATCTAATAATGAAATAATCGTCTGCCATTTCCTGAGTCCCCAATTATTTTTTAGTGCGATTGATTTTAACTCTGCAATAGAAACAATGGATACAAATACTTTCTGTCCGTTTGGATTAATTCTTTCCATTAAAAGCTGAGGCGCTCGATGTTTTGCAAAATAGATTAAGATGTTTGTATCGAGCAACAAGTTCATTTGCTCTCTTTCAAAGTTTCCAAGGCAAGTGTTACTTCGTCATCGGTAAGAAAAGCATCATCAGGTAATTCTTTAAATCGCTCTCCGATAAATTGTGGACGCTTTCCTAATTTATTTGCAAAAGCAGTCGTACCACCGGCTGCCATAATTTCTACTATAGAGTAGGATTTATAGTCAGAAGACAACGGCTTAACTTCGTCTGGTGTTTTAGTGCTTCGTTTGCCCATAAATTAATTTTGTTCCTTTTAAGATCAAAACAAATTTACAGGTTTTTTTAATTAGTAACGAAGGCCTGATTGTTAAATACCAATTTTTAGTGCATAAAAGAAGCATCAACCTAAAACCAAATCTAAAACGTTAATCACAAATTTTTAACTTTGATGCTGATTGCTGACGGCCGATTGCTATCAGCCAAAACCATCAACTATTAAAAACATAAATGGGAAGAGCATTTGAATTCCGGAAAGAAAGAAAATTTAAAAGATGGGCCAAAATGGCCGTACAGTTTACACGCTTAGGGAAAGAAATTGTAATGGCGGTAAAAGCCGGCGGCGGCAGTCCGGAAACGAATTCCAGGTTAAAAACGGTGATGCAAAATGCCAAAGCCGTAAACATGCCGAAAGACCGTGTGGAAGCTGCCATTAAACGCGCCACCAGCAAGGATGAAGGCAATTACGAAGAGATTGTTTATGAAGGTTATGCGCCGCACGGTGTGGCCGTTCTGGTAGAAACTGCTACCGATAATACAAACAGAACTGTGGCAAACGTGCGCAGCTACTTCACTAAAACCAATGGTTCGCTGGGGAAAACAGGTTCGCTGGATTTTATTTTCAGCAGGAAATCTGTTTTTACTTTTGAACCCAAAGATGTGGATCTGGACGAGTTGGAACTGGAACTGATCGATGCCGGACTGGAGGATTTGTTTGTAGAGACTGATGAAGAAGGAAACGACCTGGCCGTGATCCATACCGCTTATGAGGATTTTGGCAAGATGCAGAAAGCGCTGGAAGAAAAAGGCATCGAAACAAAAAGTGCAAAGTTGGAGCGTATCGCACAATCACATCATGATGTAACGGAAGAACAGGCAGCCGATGTACTAAAACTGATTGACAAGCTGGAAGAAGACGATGACGTGCAGGCCGTTTACCACAACATGGCGGAGTAACCGCGGCACTGATTTTCAGATGATAAAAGAAGTATTTTAATTATTTTAGATATAACCGTACAAACACATTACTAACCCGTACCTATTCTATCGATCTAAAATGCGCAATGGTTGATTAGTCTTGTTAAAAACCTGGTAAAGATGGGGTTAAATGAACAAGCCCTTGTCAGCAGAGTGGTTAGAGGTGCGTTTCTGCAACAAATTAAACATGAAAAAATACTTTTCCCTCATTACCTTCTCGCATACCATTTTTGCAATGCCTTTCGCCATTATCGGCTTTTTTTTGGCGGTTACCACTACCAATCATGTTTTTTCGTGGTTAAAATTGGCATTGATGCTCATGTGCATGGTCTTTGCCCGAAGTGCAGCCATGGCTTTTAACCGTTACCTCGACCGGGAAATTGATGCTAAGAACCCAAGGACAAAAGTTCGCGACATTCCGGCTGGCCGGATCAGTGCAAATGCAGTACTAACTTTTACCGTAATCAACTGCCTGGCTTTTATGCTGGCTACCTGGTTTATCAACCCGCTTTGCTTTTATTTAGCACCGGTTGCCTTGCTGGTGGTTTTAGGCTACAGTGCCACCAAACGCTTTACCTTTCTTTGCCATTTAGTGCTTGGTTTGGGTTTAAGCCTCGCCCCTATTGGCGCTTATCTGGTGGTTACCGGCGCTTTTGCACCCTTGCCAATTTTGTTTTCTGCTTCAGTTCTATGCTGGGTAAGTGGTTTTGATATTATTTATGCCTTGCAGGACGAGGATTTCGACCGTGAAGAAAAACTGCATTCCATTCCTGTTCGTTTGGGCAAAACAAATGCGTTAAGGCTTTCTACTTTTCTGCATGTGCTGTCGGCTATTTTCGTGATCCTGCCGGTTTTTTTAACTCCTGTTGCCTGGCCGTATTATGTAGGCCTGCTGGTTTTTTGTTCGATGCTGACCTATCAGCACAGCTTAGTTAAACCGTATGACCTGAGCCGTGTTAACTTTGCCTTCATGACTGCCAACGGCATTGCCAGTGTTGTTTTTGCTGTGTGTTTTTTGTTGGACAGATGGTGGATCCGGTAAATACTATACCAGAGTTTGAAATGCTGAGGATCTCATTGTGTTCCGGATTGACGACATGCTTCTTTTAGCACTATAAAAATGGTGTTTGTTGATTAGCAATTAGCTATCAGCCATCAGCCATCAGCCATCAGCCATCAGCCATCAGCTAAAAAACAAATACTGTTTTTTATGCGATAAAAGAAGCATCTTAGTTATACACTTTCACCATAAAAACATAGTTCTGCAGTTTCTTGATTTGCTGTGCACGGTTTAGTTTAGATAAATTGTTTTTGCTGTTCAGGATGATTTTTTTACCGGCAGAATCAGCGGGCATGGCTTGGATGGCTTTCATTAAATAACTGGATTTTGTAGCAAAAGCAGCACCATCCACCTGTGTTTGTTTGCCTTTGATAATACCAATGATGTTTCCATAATTATCTAACAGCGGCCCGCCACTATTGCCTGGGTTTACCGGTATTGAAACCTGATAAGCCAAAGAATCATTATCATAACCGGTAAAAGAACTTAGATAACCTTTGCCGATCACTACAGAATCTTTTGGATAACCAACGGTAAAAACATCTTCGCCCAGATCAGCTTTAGTCCTTTTAAAAGCATAAGGCACAGCGCTTAAATGTTTAAATGAAGAATCTGTGATCCTTAAAACAGCCAGGTCATAATCTACATTGGTATAAATAGGTATGGCTTTAAAAGACTCGCCGTTGGAATTTTGAACGTAAACAGAATCTGCCCCGTTTATAACATGATAATTGGTAATAATATCCCCGTTTGTATTGATGGCAAAACCAGTGCCCCCAAAATTGCCCTGGTTGTGATTGTTGTTATAGGATGGTTTTCCTTTTAGGTCTCGGATAAGCGCACTTTGGGATCGTTTGACCGTTTCTAAATCACGCCGTAAAGCACTGTACCTGGATTGCTGGTTTTGATTGTTGAAATATCCGGTAAAAAACAAGGTAAGCATTACAGCAAATATAGCGATAGAGGCAGCTACGGAGAATTTAGAATGATGTGCGCGCCATAAGGTAACCACAATGCTTTGGCGGATGCCCAGTTGTTCTTTAACTGCATCTAAGTCTATTTCCTGATGGATGGCGTTCAGTTTGTTTTCAAAATCCAAACGCTCGCTCCAATCAGACATGGATTTTAAAAACTGCCGGTGCCCGGTAATAAGGCCGTTTAAACGCACATCTTTTTCCCGCATTTGTTCAAATTCCATTTGCCCTTCTTCAGAAAGCTCATGATTAAGGTATCTTTCAATCCAATCCAACAGTTGTGGCTCGCTCATTTCATTTTAAATTTACAGCTGAAAAAACAGCTTTTTTAACCGTTGCAGGCATTTATATTTCTGCGTTTTTGCATTTTCCGGGTTGGTATAACCAAACTTTTCACAAATCTCCTGCATAGATTTGTTCTGCATATAAAAATCCTGTATAATTGTTTTGCAAGGCTCGCCCAGCATCAACATAGATTCCTCCATCTTGCTAAACTGCAGGTCACGCAATTCGTGCAGTTCAACATCGTTTACAACAGGTAAATAATCGTGTTCGTCTTTTAGTTCGCACTCTTTTTTACTTCGACGATTGAGCTTTTTTAACCAAACCCGCCTGCTGACCGAATAAATATAAGTTTTCAGTTTACTCGTTAATTCAAAATCACCGGCCTTAACTTTATGATATAAAATGATGATGCTTTCCTGATAAACATCTTTCGCATCATCCTCACTACCGTTATTATTTAACACCAGCTGCAAAACCATCGGAAAATACACTTTATAAACCCGTTTTAACGTAGCCGGGGAGTTATTTAAAATCCCAAGTATATCTTCACTGTCGGTTGGAACAGAACCCTTTATCTTTAAACTCACTAATTAATACAGTTTGTGCAAAAATGTAACCCATTTCCCGAAAAAAAAATTTTTTTTCATCTGATGGGTTACCTTTTTAAGGTTATGGTATTAAGATGAAATTTCACTGCAAAAAAATTAAGGAACAACATGAAAAATTCATTCAAATTTGGCTTTTTGGCTTTAGCCATTACTTTATCAGTTACTGCTTGTAACTCTAACAAAACTTCTACCTCTGCTGATTCTACTTCAGTATCTACCAGTAGCACTACTGATACTTCATCTAAAATGATGGATACAACTAAAAAAGGTATGTCTAAAGGTATGGATACAACTAAAAAAATGTAATTATTTTAGTTAAAACAGTACCAATATGCAACCTCTATGGCTATTGGTACTGTTTACACTTTAAACAGTTCAAATTTAAATCATTTAAAAACATATTATGAAAAACGCATTTAAATTAGGCTTTTTAGCCTTAGCTTTATCCTTGTCGGTTGCTGCCTGCAGTTCAGATAAAAAAGCAATGGGAACATCAGATTCTTCTTCTGTTAGTTCTTCCAGCACTACTACTACTGATACTACTGCCAAGACAGATACAACCAGGAAAGACACAACTAAAAAACCTTAAGCTGCCCTGTTGTGGGTTTGTTTTTAAAAAGTTAAGTTACTTTACTGTTATAATACGTATTAACTTAAAAACAATTTAATATTTGCCCTATGAAAAACACTTTCAAATTAGGCTTTTTAGCTTTAGCTGTTTCTTTATCAGTTGCTGCTTGTAACTCTAATAAAAAATCCGGCGAAGGTTCTGATACTACCATGACAAAATCTGGTATGTCTGTAACCGACACAAATAAAGTTGATACAGTTGTTAAAGACAGCACTGTAAAAGACACTACTTTAAAAGTTAAAACTACCACTACTACCACTAAAAAAATGTAATTTTTTAGTTTTTAACTGAAAGGCCGTGCAACTTGTGCGGCCTTTTTTATGATGGTGATTTTTAGGTGATAAAAGAAGCGTCGTCCAAATTATAATGTATCGGTCCGTGTAAAAGTTACAGTAATTTTTACTTTTGCAATCTGATCTTTTGCTTCTATGGCTTTATCCCCGCTTTCTGCTATTTCGCCTGTTGATGGGCGTTACTATCCTGCCACCAACCATTTAAGCAAATACTTTTCTGAGTCGGCACTTATCAAATTCAGGGTTTATGTAGAAGTGGAATACTTTATTCAGCTTTGCGAACTGCCTTTGCCTCAGCTCAAAAATTTTGATAAAAAAGATTACACCGCGATCAGAAAGATTTATGTTGATTTTACCGAGAACGATGCTTTAACGGTTAAAGAAATTGAAAAAACAACCAACCACGATGTAAAAGCTGTAGAATATTTGCTGAAAAATCGTTTCGATAAGTTGGGTTTATCTGAGTATAAAGAGTTCATTCACTTCGGTTTAACTTCCCAGGACATCAATAACACAGCCATTCCTTACTCTTTTAAGTTGGTTGTGAACGAGCAATACCTTCCGGCTTTAAAAGAGCTGATCGATCTCATTAAATCTTTGGCTGATGATTGGAAAGCTGTTTCTATGCTGGCACGCACGCATGGCCAGCCTGCATCGCCAACACGCTTAGGAAAAGAAATGATGGTTTTTGCAGAACGGTTGGGAGCGCAGGTACAATTATTTGATCAGATTCCGTTTGCAGCAAAATTTGGCGGTGCTACAGGTAATTTCAACGCGCATCATGTAGCTTATCCTGTAATTGACTGGAAAGCTTTTGGAAATAATTTTGTAAATAATGTTCTCGGTTTAAGCCGGTCCCAATATACAACCCAGATCGAGCATTACGACCATTTTGCGGCACAATGCGATAACCTGAAAAGGATCAATACGATTTTAATTGACCTGAACCGCGACATCTGGACTTATATTTCCATCAACTATTTTAAACAAAAAATCAAAGAAGGCGAAGTTGGTTCATCGGCAATGCCGCATAAAGTAAACCCGATTGACTTTGAAAATGCAGAAGGAAATTTAGGACTGGCCAACGCTATTTTTGAACATTTGTCGGCCAAACTGCCTGTTTCCCGTTTGCAGCGCGATCTAACAGATTCTACCGTTTTGCGTAATATCGGCGTTCCCTTTGCCCATACCATCATCGCTTTTAAATCCATTGTGAAAGGCTTAAATAAATTGGTGCTAAACGAAGCAGCCATCCGGGCAGATTTGCAAGATAACTGGGCAGTGGTGGCCGAAGCAATCCAAACGGTTTTGCGCCGTGAAGGTTATCCAAACCCATACGAAGCTTTAAAAGATCTGACCCGCGTTTCCGTTAAAGTTAACGCGGATACAATTGCCGTTTTTGTAAATCAGTTGAATATTTCAGAAGAACTGAAACAGGAACTGATACGAATTACGCCCTTTAATTATACCGGAATTTGAAGCACCTTAGTCAACAAGCCGTAAAAATCATGGATAAAAGAAGCATCCAACAAAAGCTGTTAGTATAAGTTGTAATTTTATAAAAAATAGAAAATCATGAACATCAACGTATATACCGAAAGTACGCCTAACCCGGCAACCATGAAGTTTATTGTAAACAAGTTGCTGATTAACGGAAGTGCTGACTTTGCAACTGTAGAAAGTGCCGAAAAATCTGCTTTTGCAAAAGAATTATTTAAGTTTTCTTTTGTAAACGGCGTGTTCTTTGCCAGCAATTTTGTTACCGTTACCAAAACAGAAGGTTCCGACTGGAACGATCTGGAACCGATCTTAAAAGAATTTGTAAAAGGCGCGGTAGAATCTGAACTGAGCGTTCAGGAAAAAGAACAAGAAGTAGTAGCTTTTGAAGGCGATGATGCCGAAGTCAAAATCCAACAAATTTTGCATGATTACGTTCGTCCGGCTGTAGAGCAGGATGGCGGTGCGATCAGTTATAAATCTTTTAACGAAGGTGTAGTAACGGTTGAGCTGCGCGGTTCTTGCAGCGGCTGCCCTTCCTCCACCATCACTTTAAAATCAGGGATTGAAAGTTTATTGAAACGCATGGTCCCGGAAGTAACGGAAGTGGTTTCTGAAGCTTATTAAGCGAGAAGTTTTTATAACAGATTTACAGGGGGTAAAAGAAGTATTTGATACTTCTTTTACCCCTATTTTTTGATCTGTGTTTAATACTATCAAGGTGCGCATTTTATATTGTTCAAGTTTTGACAATACAAAAAGCGAAGTGCACATTTTGTATTGTTTAGAGATGAAAATTAGTTTAGTTTAAGCTGTTTTTAAATTAGTAAGTCTTTTATGTCTAAGGAATAAGATCTATATGGAGATTTGTAAATTTTTCTGCAAATAAAAATTTTAGATTTGTAACAGGCGCAACGAAAGGTTCGTCTATTTATGAGTTAGCGGTAATGTTGAAAAAACAAAACAACGATATATAATATGGATTTCATTTACGACAATTTTAGATATAATGTTGAAAATCCAAGCCAATGTCCACATTGTCACAATGGAATTGAACCAATAATAATTTCCCAAAGTACAGTAAAAAACATCAGCTATTCAATTTGGAAATGTACTTTTAGAGATTGTGGCAAACAATTTGTCGCGGTTCATCGAGTAATTGGGCAAGGCAGGTCAACATTTAATGGTTACTTAGACGGTCAACCAATAGGACCACATTGGCCTGATACAATTAAGAATTTAAAATCAAAATTTATAGAAACTTACAACCAAGCTTTAAAAGCTGAGTACTCAGGGCTTGATGAAATCGCTGGAATGGGATTTAGAAAGGCAATCGAATATTTGGTTAAAGATTATTTGATTCAACGAGATAATATATTAGAAGGAAAAATTGAAGATAAACTTTTGGCAAGCGTAATTGGAGAAAATTTTAACTCAACACAAGAATCTGATTTAAAAGACTTACTTCAAAGAGCCACATGGTTAGGAAATGATATGACACATTATTTAAAGTATCATGACAATTTTGACGTTAACGACTTGAAAGAATTAATTAAATTGGTAATGGATGAAATTCATAGTATAGAGCAGAAGCGACATTATATAGCCAACATTCAAAGTAAATACAAAAAGTAGAAACACTACCGCTAACATTGGTTTGGCAAAAAACCGGCTGACGGATTTGATTGAACTTTTGTTTTACTATTTTGCTTCGATTTCGTCAGACGGAACATAAATTTAGCTTATAAAAGAAGCATCAACATTTGGATATTAATTTAACTTTGGTTTCGGCAGACGAGTTTCAAATATCGGTTCTTCGCCAAGCCTTGAACGTTAGCGGCAAGCGTCGCAGACTCGCTACAAATCGACAACTAAAAAATGACTAAAAAAAAGATTTTTGTAATTATTGGTAGTGCGAGTAGAAATTCAGCCAACGAAAAACTTATTGAAAATTTTGTAAGATTGACAAAAGACGAGTTTAATTTGTCAATATTTAAAGACTTGAAAACACTTCCTCATTTTGATCCGGAACTTTCTACGAACGGCCCACCGAAAGAAATCATTGAGTTGAGAAATAATGTTGAGAAAGCTGACGGAATTATAATTTGTACACCAGAGTACGTTTTTAGTATTCCTAGTGGACTTAAAAATGCAATTGAGTGGTGTGTTTCAACGACAATTTTTTCGGATAAACTAATTGGACTTATTACAGCATCTGCAAATGGACAAAAAGGACACGAAGAATTGCAGTTAATAATGAAAACTGTTATGGCAAAGTTTACAACAGAAACAACTTTACTTATACAAGGAGTAAAAGGAAAAATAAATGACAAAGGAGAAATTATCGACGACAGAACAAAAGCTGACTTGACAAAATTTATAAAAGCATACAAAGACATAATTGAAAACGCCAGCCGCTAACATTGGTTTGGCAAAAAATTGGCCGATGGAATTTAACATCAACTTTTATTTTGCTATTTGGCTTCAGTTTTAGCTTAACCAATAAGAATTTAGCTGGTAAAAGAAGTATCGACATTTAATTATAAATTTAACTTTGGTTTTGGCTGAAAGGTTTCAAATCCCCTGCCATCGCCAAGCCTTCACCGTTGGCGGTAATGCAATTGAATATCTGAAATGAACGACAACGACATAAAACGGATTTTCACGACTAACCGCAATTCTTATACATCTGCAAACAAAAAGAATTGTAACATCAACGACGCTTTCAAATAAATTTGGTGTAAGTATTAGAACTATTTATAGAGATATAAAAGCATTAGAACAAGCAGGTGTGCCCATTTTGACCGAAGATGGCAAAGGATATTCACTAATGGAAGGATACAAGATTCCACCGGTAATGTTTTCGGAAAGTGAGGCAAATGCTTTAATTACTGTTGAACAATTGGTACTAAAAAACAGGGATAGTTCACTTATTAAGGAATATACCGGGGTAATAAATAAAATAAAAGCAGTCTTATTATATTCAACAAAAGATAAGGTCGAATTATTATCAGGTAGAATTGCTGTTAGTCCTGCTATCCCTGATACAAAAACAAGTGATTCATTGGCATTAATTCAAAACGCGCTGACAGACTTTAGGGTTTTAAATATCATTTATCTTTCAGAATATAATGGCAAAAAAACTGAGAGAAAAATAGAACCTTTTGCATTGTATTATAATATGCAAGAGTGTTGGACCCTTATTGCATATTGCAGATTAAGAAAAGATTACAGAATGTTTCGTTTAGAGAGAATTTTAAAAATCCAACAAATTGAATCAAGTTTTAAACCACACAAAATAACGCTGCAAGAATATTTAAACGAAAAAGAAAAAAATTTCACTAACCCCTGACATACCGTTGTCATAATGCCATTGTTTCTTTGTGCAAACAAAAAAACAAATTATGAAATTAGCATCAATTCGCATCATTACTGCCAACATCAAAGGTTTAGTAAAATTTTATGAGCAGGTAACCGGAATGCCTGTAGTACAATACACTCCGGATTTTGCCGAGCTGCAAACCCAATCAGCAACTTTAGCAATCGGTAGCACCAATACGTTACAATTTTTCGGTGGAGAAGAAGTTGCACAGGCTGCTCAAAATCGAACTGCCATAATAGAATTTCGAGTAGATGATGTAGAGCAAGACTATAAAAGATTAGCTGATTTTCTTCAAAATTACATTGTTCAAAAACCGACAACAATGCCTTGGGGTAATAAATCTCTTTTATTTCGTGACCCAGAGGGTAATTTAGTAAACTTATTTACACCAATTACACCTAAAGTGTAATAGCCTCAGCAGCGGTTCGGGCTCGACCGTCTCAACTTTTGGTTATTCAATTTAGCTGCATATCCAGCTTGACGTTATTAATTTAGCCAAGTGCAAAATTATCAACTTTAAATTATAAATTTGGCTTCAGTTGCCGGGCTTTACGGAACTCTATTTCCTGCACTTTGCCAAGCCTCGAGCGTTGCCTGAAACGCTAACGCCAACTTATAACTAATATGACAAATTTCACTGGCTATGCACTTACTATTAAAATTCAAACAATCTGACAAATGACATTGACCTTAATAGTTCAATTGCTTATATCCTTTATAGTGGGTGGATCAGTAATAACTTCTATTTCATTACTAGCTGAAAAAGCGAATGAAAATGTCTCCGGTATTATAATCATGTTTCCCACGACAATTGTTTTAGGATTTTTCTTTTTGGGATTTACAACTTCGGCTCAAAAGGTTGCAGACATTGTACCTGCAACACTTATCCCAATAGGAATCACGATTCTTTCGTCTGTAATATATATTTCTATTGCTTACTTTTTTTCAAAATTCATTTCATCAAAAAGGTCTCAAATCATCCTGACCTTTATTTCCAGCAATATAATTTGGTTTATACTTGCAGCACCGTTTGCTATTTGGAAATTTAATAATTTGACAGTTGGAATAACCGGCTATTTTCTGTTGATAATGCTTGCCCATTATTTTTTGAACAGGCAAAATATCTCACTTGAAAGACCAAAAATCAAATATACCAAACCACAAATCTTATTTAGGGCTCTTTTTATGGGTAGTATAATTCTATTGGTTGTACTATTAGGCAAAACATTAAATCCATTTTGGGGCGGCATCATGACCATGTATCCTGCTGCCACCTACGCTGCGCTTACTGTATTTCATTTTTACTATGAACCACAACAGCTTTATTCTTTTTTCAAAAAATCTGCAATAGGATCATTATCCCTTTTTTTGTACGCAATTTCTGTTATGGTTTTGTTTCCAAAGATTGGGGTTATTTTCGGGACGATTTCAGCAATAGGGCTTTGTCTGCTTTTCTTAATGCTATTAATCAACACTCAAAAAAGAAAGTATAATATTTGATTGATTAATCAAAAGGCTGCTTTAACAATGAAGATCTTCAGTGAACATGTGGTTTGGCACTATGGCGGGGCGATGATTTATTTCGGGACCTCCAAGAAAAGTAAAGTAATTATAACAATGCCGTTACTTTTTTGATAAGATGCAGAACCATGTCCTGCATGACAAAAATTCTTCCGAACACTCGTAATTTATAATCCAAGCCCTTTACGCTTTGAATCTGTGATCCTGTTAAATTTGAACTTTCTAAAATGACAACGGACGAAATTTCTGAAGAGGTAAAAGCAATTAGAAATATCTAATCACTTGCAATAATTACAGGCCCAACAAGATAGGTGTCTGCTAAATTAGTCTTTTGGGCAAGTTCTCGTCAAGCAACAGTCGCATACATTTGCGCTACATTTTTAGAAGTTAAAAGCTTGTTGGCAATATTGAGCAATGCGATGGCTTGTTTTTTTTGATACGGTAGGAATTCATCTAAAAATTCGTCAAGGGGCACACCAGCTTCTAAATGATCAAATAAACCATCAACAGGAACGCGTGTTCCCTTAAAAACAGGTTGACAACTTAAAATGTCATTATCAATAGTTATAATTTCTTTAATATCCATACAAGTAAAATTAAGAATTGCTGGATGTTATTTACTTAAAAGATTAACGCAATGCAGATAGGATTGGAACGTTCCAACCTAAAATGTCAAAGACCGGATTGCAAGTTAAAAATAAAGAAAGATTTATACGGTAAAAAAAGCATCTAACTCCTTTTACCCTATCTTTCGCATCAAAACTTATTTTTCAGCAGGAAAATAAATTTGAACCTTCCCCAGCAATTCCTTACTAATCTTCCCATTCGTAGCCATTACATCTCTGGTTTTGAGCATATTTTCCCCTCCCGCAAAATCAAAAACTTCGCCTCCGGCTTGTTTTGCGATGATGATCCCGGCAGCCATGTCGTAATCGTTCAGGTTGTATTCGTAAAAAGCGTCAAAGCGGCCGCAGGCTGTATAAACCAGGTCAACTGCTGCAGAACCTAAACGGCGCAAGCCATGGCAGCTTTTCATCAGGTCTTTAAACAGATCCATATAAGCATCGCCTTTATCAAAATTATAATAAGGGAAACCGGTTGCAATTAAACTTTCGCTTACCGTAGGTTTAGCAGAAACATGGATTTTATTGCCGTTTAAATAAGCCGGTGCATCTTTCCAGGCGTAAAAACATTCATCCAGGTTGATCTCGTAAACTACGCCCAAGATCAATTCTTCATATTCTTTTAAGGCGATACTGACCGAATAAATCGGCAAGCCATGAATAAAGTTAGTTGTTCCGTCTAAAGGGTCGATCACCCAATTATACCGCTCACCAACTTTGGCAATCGTTTTTTCTTCGGTGATAAAACCGGCTTCAGGCAGTAATTCTTCCAACCGCTTTACGATCATCACTTCTGAAGATTTATCTACGTAGGAAACCATATCGTTCAATCCTTTAAACTCAATCCTATCGGCCTTAAACTTTCCGGCTTCTGTTTTGATGAATGCCCCTGCTTCTTTGGCTAAGGAAACCACTTCCTGACACAATATTTCTAAATTCATGTTGAACTTCTTTTTATGTTGAACGAAAAAAACTTATGGACAAAATAACTGGCAATTCCCAAACTTAAAGCCGCAATGATCCGTGCCAACGGCGGATAAAATTTGAAGATGTAAACAAAAATCCGCAACAGCATCAGATTTGCAAAGAACCCCAGAAAGGCTACTGTGAAAAAACGCAGAAACTGGTTTTGGGAAGAAAGCCTGGAATGTGCAAACACAAAATATTTGGTGAGCAAAAAATTGCAGATGATACAGCAGGTATAAGAAATGATGAGGCAGATCACATCTTTTGAAATATGTAAACCCAATAGCGGAATGCTGTTTTTAGCAATCCAAAAATGGTAAGCCAGGTAATAAACAACCGCATCCACAATAAACCCAACGCCTGTAGAAAGAAAAAAGCGGACTATCTCATTTTTAAGTAGTTTTTTGAAGAAATGGTTTCGGATTGCTTTTGCCATCAGGTAACAGGAATGCTTCTTTTAGGCCTATAAAATGAGTGAATGACAAATCCGATACCGATTAAGGTAAGTACGGTAGAAATAAATTCGGCCTGGGTAAAAGCAATACCGGCAACATGATATTTTGTATTGACACGTATCAATTCAATTAAAAAACGTTCCGTGCCGTTTAAAATCATATAAATACCAAACATTAGTCCGGGCGTAACAATATATTTCCTGATCTTCCACAAAAAGAAAAACAGCAGGATACAGATCACGGATTCGTAAAAGGAAGTCGGGTAAACCGGAACCGGCAATTGGTGGCAATATTTCCCGATACAACCCGGAATAGCTACACCTTCATCGCCTACATTATGCGGAAAACGGAAAGCCCACATCCAATCTGGTGCCCAGCTTAGCCAATTTGGTTTTGGTGATGTATTTGCAATTCCCCAGTCGCCATCGCCCGAAAGCTGGCAACCGATGCGCCCAACGCCGTAAGCAATCATCATTCCCGGAGAACCAATATCCAACGTGTGAATGAGTTTTATACCATTTTTAGCTGCAATATAAAGCACGGCAGCACCGCCGCAAATCAAACCTCCATAAAAAGTAAGTCCGCTGAATCCGACCATCATTCCCACCGGATCTTTGACGAACTCATTCCAGTTTTCCAAACCGTTGAATAATTTTGCACCGGCGAAGCCCCAAAAGGCAGCCCAAATCAGCAGTGTACCCATTAATTCATAAGGATGTACGGTTACTTCCTGTGTTGTTGGTTGTGCTAAAGCTGCTTTTTTCTTTTCGGCATAAGCCCAATAAGAAAAAATGGACGCTACAAGCAAACCACCTAAAATATTGCCGCGTGTAGAAAGTAAAAACTCCTGGGGATTATCAACCAGGGCTTGGTAATTTAATACTGCATCCAGAAATTTATAACCGATGATAAAACCAAATACAGCATTGCCGAGGAGTTCTAAAACAGAAGCCTGCCCGCCGATGGTAATTGTTTTTTTAAAGGGATGAATATAACCCAGCTTTTCTTTCCGCTTAAACTCCTGCTCAAAAGCCCAGTAAGAAGCCATAAAGGCCAGGGCAACACAAAAACCAAAAGTTTGTATCGGAAGCGGAATGTTGAGACCGGTTAAATACCGGATCAGATCGGTTAGGGTTGGAAACATGTATTGCTCTTTCGGGCGAAGATAAAACTAATGAACCAGAATTTCTGCTGTTTCCTCAATTTCCATATCGCCGGATGCAGCAATTTTGGTTAAAAGCACCGGCCTGATCTCATTTACAAGTAAAGGGTCATAAACCGTTTCAATTTTAACATAGTTTCTGGTAAAGCCGTGCATTAAGCCGTCATTGGTTTCCCTTTCAAACAGAACAGAAGCCACATTGCCAACTTGGGATTCATAGAAAGCACGACGCTTTTTAGCTGATAATATATGCAGCATTTTACTGCGTTCCGCCCGTGTTGAACCCGGTACTATGCCTGGTAGTTCTTTTGCCGGTGTATTTTCCCGTTCGGAATAGGTAAAAACATGCAAATATGAAACCGGCAGTTCATTTAAAAAGTTGTACGTTTCGATAAAGTCTTCCCGTGTTTCTTCCGGAAAACCTACGATCACATCTACCCCAATGCAGCAATCCGGCATTAGTTCTTTGATCTTGCTGATCCTTTCTGCATACAATTCCCGCTTGTACCGCCTGCGCATCAAACTCAGTATTTTATTGGAACCGGATTGCAAAGGAATATGAAAATGAGGCACAAAACGTTTGGAAGCAGCAACAAAAGCAATAATTTCATCTGTAAGCAGATTGGGTTCGATAGAAGAAATCCGAATCCTGTCGATACCTTTTACTTCATCCAAAGCCTTTACCAGATCAATGAATTTATTTTGACGAACTCCATCAATCAAACCAAAATCGCCCAGGTTTACACCTGTCAATACAATTTCTTTTACACCTGAAAGTGCAATTTCTTCTGCCTGCCTGATCACATTGCTGATGGTATCGCTCCGGCTTGCACCGCGCGCCATCGGGATGGTGCAAAACGAACAGGAATAATCGCAGCCGTCCTGAACTTTTAAAAACGTGCGGGTACGGTTACCAAAAGAATAAGAAGGAATGAATTGATTTGCTTCTTTTACCGGACGATTATGGATAAGGGCTTTAGGATTTTTGGTGAGATCGGTAATATGATCCACCAATTGGAATTTTTCTGCCGCGCCCAGAACCAAATCCACACCTTCAATCTCAGAGATTTCTTTTGGCTTTAATTGAGCATAACAACCCACAATGGCAACGTAAGCCTGCGGTGAAATCTTTAATGCTTCTTTTACCACCTTTTTACACTTGCGGTCGGCATTTTCGGTAACCGAGCAGGTGTTGATCACATAAACATCAGCCTGGTCCGTAAAATTAACAACTTCATAATCAGCTTGTGTAAATGATCTGCCTAAAGCAGAAGATTCAGCATAATTGAGCTTGCAACCCAGCGTGTAAAAGGCGACTTTCCTGTTCATTGAAGGTTGCAAAGATATAAAAACTGTATCGAAACCGGACCTGCGGTGAGATAAGGAATTTCAGAAACAAGTAAGGGTATTTTTGATGCTTCTTTTATGGCATAAAAAATAGTAAGCCGTGTTTTTGTTAATGGCTAATTGTTCATGGTTTATGACTGATGGTTCAAAGCTAATCGCTAACGGCTATTCCTTTTCGGGCTCACTCCAGCGATAGCTTTCGTGCTCCAATCCGGTCAAATCAATAATACGGTTCACAACGGTTAAAGCAACGTCTTCAATAGTTTTTGGCCTGCTGTAGAAGGAAGGAACGGCAGGGCAAATAATTCCTCCGGCTTCGGTTATCGTTTGCATGTTCCGCAGGTGGATGAGGTTAAGCGGCGTATCACGGGCTACTAAAATCAGACGGCGCCTTTCCTTTAAAACAACATCGGCAGCACGGGTAGTCAGATCGTTGGAAATCCCTCCTGCAATACGGCCTAAAGTGCCCATTGAACAAGGAACGATGATCATGGTGTCAAAACGGGCAGAACCGGAAGCAAAAGGCGCCATGAAATCTGTTTTGCCATAAACTTTAAACGGGAGATCGAGATAGCCTTCATTGCCCAGTTCAAACTTCCAGACATCGCGTGCATTGTCAGACATTACCACTCCAACTTCCTGAACCTGCCCGTGCAATGCCTGTAGCTTTTCCAGCAATAATTTAGCATAAATAGAGCCGCTGGCACCGGTTATGGCAACTACAATTTTTTTCTTCATTGATTTTTATGGCATAAAAACAGCATGCTACTTAAAGTTCTCCTCAATTAAAGCCTGAATAATACCATCAACCAAACCTACATTAGGCACATAGATATCTTTTATGCTGGCCCATTTCATTAGGGTTATAAAAATCAGGGCTGCAGGGATAATTACATCTGCACGGTCCTGACTTAAACCCAAAACCTGGATGCGGTCCTTTAAAGAATAAGTGTTAAGGTAATTATACAAGCCCTTCAATTTAGACAAAGAAAGCGGTTTTCCTTCTTTTTCTTCGGAAAGCCGGAACAGTTTGTTGATGTTGCCCCCTGTACCAATACCGGTTATATTTTTATGTGACCTTGTATTGATAAAAATAAAGTGCTCCATATCCCTCCAGGTTTCATCTTTATCCTGGTTGTCCAGCATCCGGATTGTTCCGATATTAAAAGACTGGGAAGCAAGGAGAACGCCATCAGAAAAAAAGGACAACTCTGTACTTCCCCCGCCCACATCAATATAAAGATAGTTTTTTTTCCGGTCCAGCTTTTCTTCAAAATGGCTGGCATAAATAATTTTGGCTTCCCGCTCGCCACCCACAATTTCCAGGTCAATTCCTGCTTTTTCTTTTACCTGGCCAACAATTTCCGGCCCATTATCAGCTTCCCTCACGGCAGATGTGGCACAAGCTAAGTACATGGTCACACCATATACATCCATTAAATTTCGAAAGGCATGCATCGTTTTAACCAGATCGTCCATTTTTTTAACAGAAATTTTTTTCTGGATAAAAGCATCGTCGCCCAAACGTAAAGGCACACGCAGCAAGGTATTTTTTTTAAAAGTAACAGGCCGGGAACTTTCCGACAGATCTGCAATCAGCAACCGTACAGCATTGGACCCAATATCAATAGCAGCGTATCTCAATTTTTATTTCTTTTGTTTTAGGTAAGTATAAGTATCAAACTGCGAACGCACTTTCGTTTGATCGTTCGTTTTATGATACCGGTTATTGTTTAAACTGTTGATTTCCCTGGCTTTTGTATTGTCGTGCAGTTGAATGTTGATGATTTCCCTGATTTCCTTTTTCAAGTCTTTATCATAGATTGGGAAACCTACTTCTACCCGGTGGTCCAGGTTTCGGGTCATCAGATCAGAGGAAGTAAGAAAGATCATTTCTTTGCCGCCATTTGCAAAAATATAAATGCGGGAATGCTCTAAATATTTATCAACGATACTGGTTACTTCAATGTTTTGGCTGTAACCTTTTACACCCGGAATCAAGCAGCACATTCCGCGGATGATCAGTTTTATTTTAACACCCGCATTGCTGGCTTTATACAGGCGGGCAATCATTTGCTCATCTGCCAGGCTGTTCACTTTAAGGATAATGTAAGCCTTAGTGCCTTTTTTAGCATTGGAAATTTCTTTGTCGATATAGGAATACAGCAGGCCACGGGAATCAACAGGAGAAACCAATAAATCCTTAACACCTTGAGGAACGGTGTTTTTTTGCAACGCATTAAAAATAGCAGCTAAACCGGAAGTGATCTTTTTGTTAGCGGTCAACAGCGTATGGTCGGCATAAGTACGTGCTGTTTTTTCGTTAAAATTTCCGGTAGATAAACAAGCATAATAGCTTACTTTCCTGTTTTCCAACCGTTTGACCAAACATATTTTAGAATGTACTTTATATCCCGAAACTCCATAGATAACCTTTACCCCTTCTTCTTCCAGCCTTCTGCTCCAAAAAATATTCGCCTGCTCATCAAATCGGGCTTTCAGTTCAACCAGGCAATGAACGGTTTTTCCATTTTTTGCGGCATTGATCAGGGCATTGATGATCCTGGAATTTGCTGCAAGCCGGTATAAAGTAATACTGATCTCCCTTACGCCCGGGTCAATGGCTGCTTCCCGTAAAAAATGAATGATATAATCGAAAGACTGGTACGGTGTGCTCACTAAAAAATCACGTTTGCTGATCATGCCCAGCAAACTTTTACCAAAAGACAGTTGCGGAACCTGCAAAGGGGCAATTTTAGGATATTCCAGTTCGGGCCGGCCAATGTTGGGGAAAGAAATGAAATCTTTGAAATTATGGTAACGGCTTCCCGGAATCAGGCTTGTAGCGGTCAGCTGCATTTTACGGACTAAGTACGAGAGCATGTCCAACGGCATCTCCGTATCATAAAGCAAGCGCATGGGTTTGCCTTTTTTTCGTTTTTGAAGGCTTTTTGAAAGTGATTCGATAAATTTTTCGCTCACTTCCTTGTCCAGGTCCAGCTCGGCGTCGCGTGTAAGCTGGATAGAATAAGCTTCAATGGTGTTATAATCAAAAATGAAGAAGATATCATCCAAACAATAACGGACAATGTCGTCCAGCAAAATGATAAATTTCAGGTCATTGGTTTCCGGCAACACCAAAAAACGCGGCATGTTTTCCGGTATTTCAATCAACGCCAGTTTGGCTTCGCTTTCCTTTTCTTCTTTACTCAGCCTTACAAAAAAATAGATGGCCTGGTCTTTCAGTTCGGGCATAGTGGTATGCTTGTCCAGCATAATCGGCACAACGTTAGAAAGGAGCTTCTCCCGAAAATAATTCTTTACGAAAGTTCCGCGTGTTACGTTCAGTTGCTTGTCATCCAGTATAAATATTTTTTCTTCTGCCAGTTTTTTTACAATGATGTTCTCGTACAGGTTGTTAAATTTCTTCTCTTCTTTAATCACCAGGTTTTTGATCTGGCTTAAAACCTTGCGCGGGTTGTAGCCTAAAATTTCTTTGGATTTTTCGTTCAGGTTGGCCAGCCGGTTAAGTGTTGCTACGCGCACGCGGTAAAACTCGTCCATGTTTGATGAAAATATGGCCAGAAAACGTACCCTTTCTATTAATGGTACAGCTTCGTCTGCTGCTTCCTGCAAAACACGGTCGTTAAAATAAAGCCAACTGATTTCGCGGTTGGTTAAAGGAATATGTTTTGGGATCATAACTTATAAACAACAAAAAATTCCCGGAAGGTTGTACCGGGAATGCAAAAATCTGTATTAAACTATTAAGCACGTGTTAAATAACACAAGAAATTGCACATAAATTTGTTTACAAAACCGCAGAGCCTGTTGTTTCTGTTGCCGGGTTTCCATCCACTGCCGTGGCTGGTTTTGATTTTCCCGGTGCCCGTTTGCGCTTTACAGGTGTTGCTGCCGATGCTTCTTTTACCGGTGTTTTTTCTGCATCAGGCTGCGTGTTCGGAGCTTCAATTTTCTTTCTTGGTGCCCGTTTGCGTTTTACTGGTGTTGCTGCCGATGCTTCTTTTACCTCCTCTTTTTTAACAGGGTTTGTTTGAGATTTATCCAAAGCCGGAGCAGCAGGCTTTGCAACCGAACGGCCCGAAGCTGTTGAAACTTTGCCGGAAGCTGCTTTACTAACCTCAGAAACTACTTTTTCTGCTTTGGCTTCTGCTTTTTTCACACCAGTTTTAACTTCGTCCTTTTTCTTTTCTGCTTTTTTAGCCACCTTGCCAGCTTCTTTGGCTGCTTCTTTTTGTGCACTTTTAAATGCGCTGCTGATCTTTTCGGAAACTGCTTTGCCTGCTTTGGCAATTTCTTTTTTCAGTTTTTCTGCATCGTGGCCCAGTCCATGCACAACTTCCATAAATTTACCGGTAATGCTGGTTTCCAGTTCTTTGTTTTTTTCTTTTGATTTACCCTTCTTTTTCATTGTTTAATATTTATTTTTTAGTGATAATTTGATAATCAATCGCACGTTTATCTTTGTTTTCGGTTAATTTTACTGCAAATCCTTATTATTGATAAAGCTAAGCTATCAGTAAAAATTTAATTCCCCTTAATTAAAACAACTTATTATGCCATCTTTTGATATTATCAGTAAAATTGATGCACAAACCCTGGACAACGCCATCAACAACGCCAAAAAGGAAATTTTGAACCGTTATGATTTTAACGATTCTAAAAGTACGATCGAGCTGGATAAAAAAACGAACGAAGTGACCATTGTTACCGAAAACGATATGCGTTTGAAGGCTATTCAGGATTCGATCATCAGCCGGATGGTGAAACAGCATTTAGACCCGAATGCCCTGGATTTTGGCAGGCAGGAATATGCGTCGGGCAACATGGTCCGTAAGGAAATTAAGATTGTGGAAGGCATTGATAAAGAAGCGGCCAAAAAAATCGTCAAAAAAATAAAAGACAGCGGCCTGAAAGTGCAGGCTGCCGTTATGGACGACCAGGTTCGAGTAACAGCCAAAAAAATCGACGACCTGCAAGCCGTAATTTCTTTATGCCGGGGCGAAGATTTCGGCCAGCCGCTGCAATATAGCAATATGCGAAATTGATTTTGAAGCTGATCCTTCTTTTGGAAATATTAAATTTATCCTGTCGGTTGCTTGTTTTGAATCTAAAACCCTAACAACACGTATAAATCCGAATATCCGTTCATGAACTATTTGAGATTTTTATTAAATGGCTTCAAACAAAACTCAACCCAAACCATAGCCTGCTGCTGTTTTTATTGATTACAGCTTAGAATTCGTTTACAACAATCTGATCTTTATTTGGAGCGGTTATGCTTGGTTCGGTTTTTCTTTTAGCCAGATTGTTTACCCTCCACATTAAAAAGATACTAATTATGGAAATGCCTACAATAACATATCCTACAATATTATAATTTTCCAATGGTGTTCCCTTCCCCTTTTGGGAAACGATCATTCCGGCCACGGCAGCAGCTACTCCGCCTGCTATCTGCTGTAATGATGCGTTGACGCTCATAAATGCGCCGCGGTCCGCCATGTCTGGAATAGCACTTGTTAGTGCAGAAGATGGGACCATGCGGCTCATAATGCCCATCATCATCAGGATATTCAAAACCATGACCAACCAAAGCGGTGTAATTGAAAGATTGGTATATACAACACACATCACCGTCATCCAAACGGATGCCACAGCAAATATTTTAAATTTATCGACTTTATCACTCAGTCTGCCTATCAGCGGCATGATGATCAGTGAGCTGACACCCGACACCATAAACAGCATGGGCAACTGATGATTGGTGAGCCCCAGGTTATTAATTGCAAAAGCACTGCCAAATGGCATCATCATAAAGCCGCCTATAGATAACAAGGCCGTTGCGCTGAACCCGATACGGTAATTACTTTTAGCGACGGTATGCCAGAGATGCATGAAAGCCGACTTTTCCCTTTGTGCCAATAAATGCTGAACGATTGGACGTAATTTTAACGCAATCATGATGGCAATGGCAATACTTAAAGAAGCCACCATCCAAAATGGTGCTTCCCAGCCCAAAACATTTGCTAAATAAAGACCAATAGGAACGCCCAAAACCTGGCTTCCGCCAAAGCCCATTTGTATAAAGCCCATTACCCGGCCACGCTGCTGCAAAGCAAACAGATCGGTAATGATGGCCATAGAAATGGAGCCGATAACCCCGCCAAACAGACCGGTAATGATCCGTGCGGCCAAAAGTGCCTGATAAGACTGTGCCATGCCGCAAAAGATCGTTCCAACTATAAACCCGATGTAAAAGAACAGGAGCAGCTTTTTACGGTCAAACCGGTCTGCAAAACCAGCCGTGAGCAGGCCGGAAATACCTGCGCTAAAAGCATATGCAGAAACAGCGAAACCAAATGCCGATGGTTTTAGGCTGAGTGATTTCATGAGTATATCGCCCAATGGGGACATGACCATAAAATCCAGTATAACGGTAAACTGGGTAATCGCTAAAATGAATATGACAAATTTTTGATAACCGGTAAAAGGCAGCGGTTGTTGTTCCATAGTTTGTTTAAATTGATTTAGTGCCAAAACAGCCTAAATTTTATCCTTGCCATCCTTTTGGCCGTTTATTGGTTTTTAAATGTATTTACCATCAAATATATCCTTTACGTTCTTTAAAGCTTGTGCGTTGGTTTAAATGTTAACTATAAAACACCGGCCGTCATTTTAAACGGCTTCCTTTAGTAAACTGCAACTATTTTTTTGTTGCTGATTGTGTTTGTTGCTCTTTTGTTTAGGGCCTGTTTAAATTTCTTTTGAAAATTTATAATGCTTCTTTTATGCCCCTAAAATCTGTGCTGATATTTTATACCGATAAAAGTAGCAGGTATTTCAGCAACAATATACCTAACTTCTTTTGATCTTATCAAAGCCTGCAGTGCGTTACCATACTGTTTTTACCGGCATAAAAACAGCACCGCCATCCATATATTGGCCGGTATTAACAATATTACAATTAAAGTTAATCTATTTAAAAGCAACAGGTTTTCGTGCAGCGAAAAAGCCATACTTTTGTGCGCCCTTAAAAGCGGCAAGTGAAAGCGAAAAGATGACTTACGATATTCAGCCTGAGTTCGACTGCAGGCATTGTGTGAAATGCGGCCGTAGGCCGGTTATAGAGCAGGTGAAAAAGACTTTTAAAATAAAATGCCCGAATAAAGATTGCAATAATGTGCTGAGCGGCTTTATTTTAAATTTTGATAAATGGAATGAACAGAACAAGCCCGGCACCAGCATAAAAGAGGACAAGGATACTTTTAAAAGAACAGCTTAATTGATTCTTTTCCTCAAAAAATTTCATCTTTGCCACTTCAACCGCAAACTATTGGTTACTACCGATACCGAACTCAAAGCCATGGCTGCCCCTGCAAACATCGGATCGAGATGGATTCCCCAAACCGGATACAATGCACCTGCTGCAACCGGGATGGCATGGCAACCAGCGTATCCATGTTGGCATGTAAATGTGCGGCCTGTTTCCAGGCATTTACAAAAAACCTTTTTCCGAAAACAAACAGCACAACGGAAGTAAGCACCAGCATGATCTGGTTTGCCGGTTTCCAATCCATAAAAACCATATCGAGCAGCACCACCGGAACCGTTAGTAAAACAGCGCCTAAAGTTTGTTTTTAAAGCTGAAGCAGGTCTTTTTCCTGTTGTTCTTCCTGCTGGCCGAAGGCGTTGTCTTCATCCAGGATCAAATCATAACCAACGCTTTGTACCGCTTTTTGAATTTGCCCCTGATCTGTTTTCTGCGGATTGAAATAAACATCCAACGCCTGCGTGGCATAATTTACATTGGCCTGCTGCACGCCAGGAACCGAAGCTGCCATGCTTTGCACGCTCATGGCGCAGGAAGCACAGCTCATGCCGGTTACCGGATATATTTTATGAATAACATTTTGCTCCATGATGCTTCTTTTATGGCACAAAAATAAGCATGGGGATTGGCAGAGGGTTTACAGGATTTTGATTTGTTTTTATAAGATTTAAGGATGGGAAGATCATCATATTAATAATCACTTGTTCTTTCTTCCCATTTTTTCAAGGATGTAATTTTTTAAACCAACCGCAGCCTTCTTTTTTATTGTACTAACTTCACTTTTATCAAAAATAGTTAGCATAAGTATTTCAGTACCTTGTTCAGTTTCATTTAATAAATAGTACATAATTCTGAAACCACCACTTTTGCCTTTTCCTTTACTTTCATCACTAAGCCTAACTTTATATATTTTTTCACCGTATGATTCTCCTAAATATGGATTTTCTATAAGTTTTTCTTCTAAAAATTTTATGCTTTTTTTTAGAGAGAAATACTTTTTAGCAAGTGGTTTGAGATTATTCTTAAACTCAGGAGAATACAATAGAGAATTACTCATTCCATAGATCATCGAAACTTAAAGCTTTTACGGCGCCAGTTTTTATCAACTCAGCTTCTTTTAAGCTTTGATTAAGTGATATTTGTTCCTTCTTTGACAAATTGCTTTTGGAGTTAGCAATTATACGACCACCTTTTTTTTTCACAATCTGAGAAACTTCGGCAATAACACCATCAGGTATTTCAATGGTTAATGTAGTCATGTTTAACACTATTTATAATTGTATGATCCTGAACAAAGTAATTATACAAATATATACATAATCAGGTTACTGTAAAAGCAATTAGCTCTCGTCTATAGTTACCCTTTGGAGGAGTACAGTGTGTATTCTAAGTTACATTTATAAATCCTCTCAAATTTCTCCTATCTTCAAACCCAAATTTCCATCACCCGCTTATGGCATTAAATTACGTTTGGGCCGCTTTTTTTATCGTTGCTTTTTTTATTGCGCTGGTTAAACTGATCTTTTTTGGCGATACCGAGATTTTTAAATTGCTGGTTGACGGTATTTTTGATTCTACCAAATCATCCGTAATGGATATTGCCCTGCCGCTCATCGGTACAATGGCTTTCTGGCTGGGTATCATGAACATTGGCGAAAAAGCAGGGGCAATCAATTTTTTGTCCCGTTTGGTTGGCCCGTTCTTTCACCGTTTGTTCCCCGAAGTACCAAAAAACCATCCGGCAAATGGTGCCATGATGATGAATTTTTCTGCCAATTTGCTCGGCCTGGACAATGCCGCAACGCCGCTGGGTTTAAAAGCGATGGAAAGTTTGCACGAATTGAATCCGCAAAAAGATACCGCTTCCAATGCAGAGATCATGTTTTTGGTGCTGCATGCTTCCGGTTTAACTATTCTTCCTATTTCCATTATTGCGCAACGTTCAATTTTAGGCTCACATAACCCGACAGATATTTTCATTCCCTGCATTATTGCAACTTATGTAGCTACTTTAATGGGTTTACTGGTTGTGGCCTACAAGCAAAAGCTGAAACTGCTGGATCCGGTAGTTTTAGGCTGGCTGAGCGGAATCACCCTGATTTTAGCTGCCCTGGTTGCTTATTTTAAATTTTATCTGGATAAAGAGCAGATCAGTACAGTATCAAAAGTGGCCAGCAACCTTATTTTACTGGCGATACCGGTGCTGTTTATCCTGGGCGCCCTACGCAAAAAAATAAATGTTTTTGATGTTTTTATTGAAGGTGCCAAAGGCGGGTTGGAAACCTCTTTCCGCATTATTCCTTATCTGGTGGCCATGCTGGCTGGCATCAGTGTTTTCCGCGCTTCGGGCGCTTTAGGTTATCTGGTTGATGTTTTTAAATGGGGTTTTGGTCATTTTAATATGGATACCCGTTTTACCGAAGTTTTACCTATTGGTTTTATGCGGCCTTTAAGCGGTTCGGGTTCACGCGCCATGATGATCGATACCATGAAAACTTTTGGTACCGATAGTTTCATCGGCCACATGTCCAGCGTTTTATATGGTTCTGCGGATACTACCTTTTACATTGTAGCCCTTTACTTCGGTTCTGTCGGCATCAAAAAAACACGTTACGTTATACCGGCCTGTTTGCTTGCTGATTTTGCGGGCGTGGTTGCCGCTATCTTGCTTTCTTATTTATTTTTTGGCTGATACTTCTTTTATGCCCATAAAGTTGGAGTAACTATTCCGGGCTTTTGTCGTACAAAAAACTTAACCGATAACCGGTTTTTGTACTCCAAAAAAGAAAAATGAAGAGAGCGGGAATACTTCTTTTACTGTGCTTTTTTTTGTATCGCCCATCCATTTATGCTCAGGACCACATGTATTCCCAGTTTTTCAATTCGCCTTTGTACTTAAACCCGGCATTGAACGGGCAGTTTCAGGGCGATTTTCGAATGAACCTTATCTATCGGAACCAGTGGTCTTCCGTTCCGGGCACGTTCTCCTACTTAACCGCCTCTTTGGATTATAACGTACCGCGTTTTGGCGGAGGTTTGGGTTTGATGTTTACCCGTTCGGCCGAAGGAACAGCTTACCTCACCAAAAATAATATTTCCGGTTTATACTCCTACAGTGTGGGTTCGGATGACTTTGTGCTGTCTTTTGGTTTACAGGGAGGCCTTACCAACCGGGTAATCGACTGGAGCAAACTTATTTTTTCTGATCAGATCGATCAAACTACCGGCATCATTCCCGGTCAGGGCACAGCAACAGAAATGCCTGCCTTCAACAACAAATATTATTTTGATTCGGGCGCCGGCTTTTCGCTTACTTTAAACCGGCTGTTGCTTGGCGGGGCCTTGCAGCACATTAACCGGCCAAACGAATCTTTTACAGGTGCAAAAGCAGTATTGCCGATGCGTTCTGTAATGCACGTCAGTTACCGTTTGCCTTTAGACAGTTACAGTAATGACGATGACCAGGACGGTTCTTATGTTATTCCTTCCATCGTGGCTTACAACCAGGCCAAAGTTACTGCTATCAATGTTGGCATGCAGTATAAAAAGCGTGGCGTTAATGCCGGCTTATGGTACCGTTCCAGCAGCAGTACAGGCCAGGAAGCATTGGTTTTAACGTTGATTTTTGATCTTTTCATTAACCGCGACGGCGGCGAAAAGATTCGTTTTGGAGTGAGCCATGATGCCAATAATTCTAAAACCAATTTCACTAACGCCACCGGCTCAACCGAAGGCAGTTTGGGTTATGAAACTACCTTTCCTGCCCGAGATCAAGGTTCCAAAAAATTTCCCGGCGCACGCAGGTGTTTTGATTTTTATTAGCCAGCCTCACCTCAACCTTATCCAGTGGAGAGGTTCTGGGTGAAGTAATACTTACTATTTTAATCTTAACCTGATGCTTCTTTTACCGGTTAAAATTTTGCCTATAAAAGAAGCATCACAACTTTAATTTAAAGGATGAAATGTTATAATTCTATATTGATTTACATTAATTTAACATTCTTGTAATAGTACGTTAATTCAAAAGTAACATTGAGTTAATGTTTTATGCCAACCTTTGTGTCCAAACACATAGACACGATGAACAAATTATACCTTTTCATTTTTTCCTGTTACTTACTTTTCTCCGCAGGGAAAATCAATGCACAAATTACAAGTGCCCAAATCAGCGGTAAAGTTACCGATCAGAAAGGCGTTACCTTGCCAGGTGTTTCTGTAATTGCCATAAATACCAGTACCGGAACAAAATACGGCACACAAACCAATACGGACGGACGCTACTCGCTCCCTAACGTGAACGCAGGAGGGCCTTATACCATCACGCTGACTTATATCGGATTTAAAACGACAGAACGTACCGACCTCAATTTAAGCTTGGGAAATTCCACCTATAATTTTACAATGGCCGAGGAAGCTACTGTATTAAAAGAAGTAAACATAAGAGGAACTGCCGGCGCTACAAAAACCGGTACAAGCACCAGGATCAGCCAAAGCCAAATCCGTACTTTGCCTACAGTTACCCGTAGTTTGCAGGATTTAACCCGCACTACGCCGCAAAGCAGCAACAACTCTTTTCAGGGAACAAATTTTCGCTACAACAACGTTACGATTGATGGTGCCATTAATAACGATGCTATCGGTTTCAGCCCTTCTTTGGGCGGCCAGACCAATCAGTCCGGCCAGGTGGGCAGCAGCACACGTACCAACCCGGTTTCTATAGATGCCATACAGGACATTCAGGTTTATGTTGCGCCTTATGATATTAAAATAGGCAATGTTTTAGGCGGAAGTATCAACGCCGTTACGCGTAGCGGTACCAACACCGTTACCGGTTCAGTTTATGGTTTCGGAAGAAATGCCTCGCTGATTGGGAAGAACAATATCCCGACCAATGTGGGCGGTGACAATGCTAAAGAACCGGGCGGGCCGCAGGGTTTTTACGATTACCAAACCGGTGTTCGTGTTGGTTTCCCAATCATCAAAAATAAATTGTTCTTCTTTACCAACGAAGAAATTACCCGCCGCCAGGATCCGGTGATCTTTGGTGCCGGAAGTGCCGGCTCTGCCAATATCCTTTCTGTAACAGATGCCCAGAACCTTACTGCTGCTTTTCAAAAATATACCGGCGGCATCAGCCCGGGTACTTACGATAACACTTCTATCTATTCCCATTCAAACAAATTTTTTAACCGTTTGGACTGGAACATCAATGACAATAACCAGTTGACCATTCGTAACAACTACATCACTTCTACCGCAACTAACTTAGAGCGCGATAACTTTAACTTCCGTTTCGGAGGCATTGATTATACTTCGCACAACAATTCCTCTTCTACCGTTGGCGAGTTAAAATCAAAGATCACCACCTTTTTAAACAACAGTTTGGTAATTGGTTATTCCAGTGTTCATGATTACCGCGACCCAAACAATAACCCTGCTTTACCGCAAATAGAAATAACCGGTAATTCATCTGGTTCGACTATTTTTATGGGAACTGACCGTGAGGCCGCTATTTTTGACATGCATCAGAAGACAACAGAATTTACCGATAATTTAACTTTATCTGCCGGAAAACACAATATTACTTTTGGTACCCATAACGAGTTTTATGACATTACGTACAACTTTGTAAATGCATGGAACGGCCGCGACGGTTACAGCAGTATTGCCAATTTTTTAGCCGCACAGCCAACCCGCGTACGTAATAATTATAATTACACAAACAATAGCCGTGATTATATCCTGGCGAATCCTTCGGCTCAATTTAAAGTTAATTTAATGAGTTTGTACGGACAGGACGAATTCAACTTAGGGGATAATTTTAAACTGACTTATGGCGTCCGTTTAGATTATGCAAACGTGCCCGATAAACAACCCTTGAGCACCAAAACCACCAATGCGCCGGTTGATCCAAACTACGGAACTACTTATACCTATACCAAACCCAAAGATATTACCAACGGTTACCTCAACAATGTTGAAGTGAACCCGCGTGTTTCTTTTAACTACGATGTTATGGGCGACCAAAGCCTGGTGTTGCGCGGTGGCAGCGGCACATTTACCGGCCGTGTCCCTTTTGCCTGGTTTGGTTATGCTTTTTATAATAATGGTGTTACTTACGGCGCTTACGATAGAAATGGTATTACTGCTACAACCAATGCCATTACGCCCGGAACAAACCCGGTACAAGCTCCTGCAAATGGCGGCTTGGGCTTTGTGAATCAGCAAATAAACCCAGCAACTGGAGGTCCAGCATTTAATACAAGTGCTACCGGCCCTACACAAGTAGATCTGATCGACAATAACTTTAAAATGCCGCAAGTTTGGCGGAGTAGTTTAGCTTTGGATTATAAAACACAGGACCAATGGAAATTTACGGTTGAAGGGATTTACACCAAAGTAATACACGATCTGCAATTTAAGCAGGTAAACACTGTAGATAATGTGGCTTACTATCCTTATGATACCCAACATCAACAGCCGATTTTTGAATCTGCCCCGGCACCAACAACTGCAAATCCGGCCAACAGAACGCAAGCGATCAATCCTTTATATACCAACGCTTACGAATTGTCCAACACTAACCAAGGTTACCGTTACAGCTTGACTGGTCAGATTGAAAAAGCCCTTCCTTTTGGCTTAACCGTTAATGCAGCTTATACTTATGGCAAATCAAAAGACGTAACCAATGGTATTCGTAATTCAATGGAATCCAACTGGCAGTTAAACCAGGCTTTAAACCCGAACAACCCGCAAGCGGCATATTCTAACTTTGATATCCGCCACCGTATCGTTTCCACTTTAAATTATCGTTTGGCTTCCGCTTCCAAAAGCTTTGTTTCCAATTTCTCTATCTTCTTTAGTGCACAATCCGGAACACCTTACACTTTTGGTTTTTACAACACGGCTGTTAACGGAACCGGCCAGCAGGTTAATTTAGCTTACATCCCTAATGCCGGCGAAACCATTAAATTCTTCAGCACAACCCCGGCTACGCCAACCGCAACACAACAGGCACAGTCAAATGCTTTTGATGCCTTTATTGACGCTGATAATTACTTAAAAACCCGCCGCGGCCAGTTTACAGAACGTAATGCTGCACGTACCCCTTGGAACACGCAGGCTGATTTCCGTTTTGCACAGGACTTTAATTTCGGGCCTGAGAAACACAAACAAACTATTACGTTCACTTATGATATTGTGAACCTGACTGCTTTGTTGAACAAGAATTGGGGACATTATTACTTCTCCCCGAATACGTTCAATTCAACTTCCAGCATTGGTTTGTCCAGGGCAGTTACACCTAATTATGCAAATGCCGCAACTACTTATCCAACTTATACCTTTAGGGATCCGGGCGTACCTTATGCCGTTGATCCTTTTCTGTCCCGCTGGCAAATGCAATTGGGCTTGCGTTACAGCTTCTAATATTTCTTTTATGGCATAAAAATCCGGCAGCGTAAACTCTGCCGGATTTTTGTTTTTGTAAGAAAATTTTAAGCTAAGTTTTGTCATGCCGAACTCGTTTCGGCATCCCTCCAGTAATCACTACAACTATTTTCTTTATTGTGGGATGCCGAAACAAGTTTGGCATGACTGTTTAGGAGATGACAAAAAAGGCCTCAAACCTCTAACACAACCTTACCAATATGTTCGCTGCTTTCCATTAGTTGGTGTGCCGCTGCTGCATCTTTCAATTTAAAAGTTTTATAAATAACCGGTTTGAATTTTCCGGCTTCCAAGACTGGCCAAACCTGTTCTTTTATTGCTACTGATAATTGTGCCTTAAAAGAAGCATCACGGTTGCGCAAAGTGCTGCCGGTCAAAGTAAGGCGTTTCTTCATGATGTCTATTACGTCGATTTCTGCTTTGCCGCCTTTCATGGCATTGATGTAAACCAAGCGGCCGTCAGGTTTTAAAAGCCGGATGTTTTTTAAAATGTAGTCGCCACCGATCATGTCCAAAATCACATCTGCGCCAGTATCTTTTAAGGCTTCCTCAAAGTCTTCTGTTTTGTAATTGATGCTTCTTTTAGCACCTAAATCTTCGCAAGCTTTATATTTATCCCTGCTTCCGGCCGTGGCATAAACTTCGGCCCCAAAAGCTTTTGCCAGTTGTATCGCCGTGGTCCCGATGCCGCTGCCGCCGCCATGGACCAGGAAAGTTTCCCCTGCTTTTAATCTTCCCCGCTCAAAAACATTCTGCCAGACGGTAAAAATAGTTTCGGACAAAGAAGCCGCTGCTGTAAACGACCAGCCTTTGGGAACAGGTAAACAATGACGCGCGTCAGCTACGGCAAATTCTGCATAACCGCCGCCGCCAAGTAAAGCACAAACTGCATCCCCGGCTTTCCAAGCTGTTACTTCAGCACCTATTTCTTCTATCGTTCCTGCCACTTCCAAACCAGGAATATCCTGCGGAACGTCAGCCGGAGGCGGATATTTTCCTTTTCGCTGGAAAATATCCGGACGGTTTATACCGGACGGTTTATACCGGCCGCTTTATACCGGCCGCTTTTACCCGGATCAATACTTCATTTAGTTCGGGCTGAGGCTTTTCCCGTTCCTGTAGCTGCAAAACGTCCGGCGGGCCGGGAGCGGTAATCACTATTGCTTTCATTTTTTGAATTCTTTCAGTAAAGAAAACTGTTAAACAGCGGGTAATGTTTCCGGCCTTAACGTTTTACTTTTAATAGTTTTTGCCAGGTAAAAGAAGCATTCCTAAAATGTCGGGGTCTTCATTCTGCAAAAGCTATTGGCTCATGATAATATTTTCTTCGGAGCCAGAAAGCAACATTTACCAGGGCGATTAAAGCCGGAACTTCAACCAGTGGGCCAATAACACCAGCAAATGCCTCGCCCGAATTGATGCCAAAAACACCGATAGCAACAGCTATGGCCAATTCAAAGTTGTTGCCGGTAGCGGTAAAAGCGATAGATGTACTTTTAGAATAATCTGCCCCAAAAGATTTACCGATAAAAAAACTTAGTAAAAACATAATCGCAAAATATACAACCAGCGGAATGGCGATACGAACAACATCCATTGGGATTTGCACCATTAAACGCCCTTTCAGGCTGAACATGACAACGATCGTAAACAATAAAGCGATCAGCGTAACCGGCGAAATAAACGGAACGTACTTCTCCTGAAACCAATTGTTGCCGTTGACTTTTATCAAAGTATATCGGCTGACAATACCTAAAGCAAAAGGAATACCGAGATAAATCCCTACACTTTTGGCTATTTCTCCAATTGTAATGTTCACTTGTAAGCCCTTTAATCCAAATACCGGAGGTAAAACCGTGATAAAAACATAAGCATAAACACTGTAAAGCAGAACCTGGAAAATACTGTTTAGAGCGATTAATCCTGCTGCATATTCGCGGTTTCCTTCCGCCAGTTCATTCCAAACCACCACCATGGCAATACACCTTGCAAGGCCAATCAGGATCAGTCCGGTCATGTAATGCGGATAATTCCTTAGAAATGTTATGGCCAGGATAAACATGAGTATCGGGCCAACAATCCAATTCAGGATCAAAGAAGCAGTCAATACTTTCGTGTCTTTAAACACTTCCCGCATGTTTTCGTATTTTACTTTGGCAAGCGGCGGGTACATCATTAAAATAAGGCCGACAGCAAGGGGGATATTAGTTGTTCCGCTGGAAAAAGAATTGATGAAACCGGAAGATGAAGGGATGAAATATCCAATTGCCACACCAACAGTCATCGCCAGGAAGATCCATAACGTAAGGTACCGGTCGAGAAAGCCTAATCTTTTTCGTTCGGCCGCGGGGGCACAATTTACGGCACTCATTGATTTATATGCTTGTTTACAAAATCAGCAGCATAAACTTTTATCATGTCCCGCACCCTTCTAAACTTATTCATAATTTCTTCTGCCGAACCTTGTGCTTTGGCCGGGTCGGGGAAGTTTTGATGAAAGCGTTCTACCTTTCCTGGAAAGAAAGGACAAGCTTCATTAGCGTTATCACAAACCGTTATCACGAAATCAAAAGGAATGGAGAGGTATTCATCAACATGATTGGAAGTATGATGGGAAATATCCAAATGGTCTTCTGCCATAACTTGTACAGCTTTAGGGTTTACGCCATGCGTTTCTATACCTGCGCTATAAATGTTTGCTTTATCTCCGGCATAATAACGCAAATAACCTTCGGCCAACTGGCTGCGGCAACTGTTGCCTGTACATAGTACTAAAATATTTTTCATTAGTGTGTTTTTAGCAGCAACCACCTCCGGGCATGCAGCAGCTTTCGCTTTTACCGGCCAGGTTTACCAATTGTTTAGGTTGAGGAATACCGCATTTACTTTTTGCCAAACAATCGGTTTCCTTTGGAAGCAGGATGAAGTTGTCGCCTTTAAAATCCAATCCATATTTACCTATGGTTTCGGTTTGATATTCTACCTCGATCTCCGGATCTTCATCGCCTAAAACCTGTTTTGAAATAGCAATAATACTGAGCAAACCGGCAGGGCTTAATCGGTGTTTTGTATCTCCCGCAACCCAAATCTGGATACTTGCTGATCGTTCCGTATGCAAGCCACCGCCGCAATCCACAAAGTGTTTGGTTGACAAACCAATTTCTGTAATATGGAAGTGGGCGGGAACCATTGCTTCGTTTACCTGCATAAAATTGATGCCGTCAAGTCCGCTTAATTGTTTTTTAAATGCTGATAATTTCATGTATTTCTGCTTAAATTAACTTAACAACAGTTGTTTTTCTTTTGATCTAAGTTGAATGAAATGCCTGCAAAATAACTTTGTAATTTTGCGAAAGCTTGTTCATCCAGGCAGTAACAAATGGCATTTCCATCGATACTGCCTTTAATTAACCCTGCATTTTTTAATTCTTTTAAATGCTGTGAAACGGTTGGCTGAGCCAAAGGCAATTCGTTTACAATATCGCCGCAAATACATGCTTTTACACTTAACAAGTATTCAATAATAGCTACCCTGGCCGGATGCCCCAATGCTTTTGCCATAACTGCAATTTGATTTTGCTGCTCGGTAAAGTGTTCTGTTTTGCTTGCCCCCATATTAATATATTGCAATATTACGATATGGTTTTTATAAAAACAATACTCCTCCTGTTTTATTGATTAAAATGTTGAAAATTTTGTGTGGGCTTTTGTGGTGACAGATGGATCTCTTTTACGGCTGGTAGCTTAACTATTGATACCTAAAAGCAATATTGATTTTATTGGCATAAAAGAAGCATTGCGCCTTCTATAAAAATCATAAAACAACAACCAACATCTCTTTTTACTGTTAATCATTACTGTAAGAATTTATTGATCGTACTTTCCATATATTCTTTTGCAATAAGTCTGAAGATCATCTGATTTTCTTCGCACTCATCACAACTATACTGTAGATATTGCTTGATATTGATATCATTTAAAGAATTTCCTATAGATTTAAGAATATGAAAGTAATTCTTTTTTACAGCTATAATTTTTTGGAGGTAAAACACCAATGCCAAATCTTTTGATAAACCGTCCAGTAGTTCATCTTCGTTGTCAAATGTTAAAAATTGTATTTTGTCATTAGGGGTATTACTGTTTTTAGGAACTTCTTTTAAATGGACAAAAATAGCATCAACCCGATCAAGCTGAACCTTTACTTCCGACAAAAGTTCTTCTGCTGCATTATGCAAATCGCCATAAAATATAGACTTTGCAAGTATGGGTAAACTATCGGCCAAATGAAGCAAAACAGGATAGACTTGATTCAAGTTATATATAAAAATTCTTTTGAGGGATGCTTCATCTAATTTGAGATTACCTGACAAGAACGGTTTTTCCATATTATTAACTTTATACGGATAAAAACTACAAAAAGCAATTACAGAATACAGTGTATTAAAGATTCGTCCAAATGATACAAAATATATTTATGTAGAACTAAATATATTGTCGGAAGAATAATTAACTTTTATAAGCTTTATCAAAAGCTAAATAAATATAATTTTACTATCATATACAAATATTTTTTCAATATAACAAATATTTGTGTGTATGATATAACATAAAATAGCAAACAATAACTATTGTTGCGGCTATAAAGAAAGGTTTTTAGCTATGGGTTTTGCAAAATCAAATTGTAAAAGTTGAAAGCTTATGGAGAAAAGTCAACAATAAACGGTGCAAAATTTAAAACTGATTGCGGCAGCAAAAAGCTAATAAAATTATATTAATGCAAAAAGCGTAATTAAAAGCCAATAAAAAAGCCACCAGCTAAACAATAACTGATGGCTTGATATTTAACGTTAAAATTTAAACTACTTATAAAAGCTATCGCCTTTTTCGTCTGACAATTTATTTTTATCACCAAGTTTTTTTGTCTCGTCGGTAAAGTTTTCGGTATCTACTTCAGTTTTACGAACTGTGCCTTCTACCGTTTGATTGTTCTCCAATACTTCCTTTTCCAGGGAAACTTCGCCTGTAACAAAAGCTTCTTTATTAACTACGGGCACTTCGGCATATTCCTTCATTTCGATAGTGCCTTCTTTAAAAGTTTCCAGGTCGGCTGCTGTTGCAGGGCGGTTAACCGGTGTTTGTTCTACATGCACATGTTCTGAACGAAGGTTTACATTTTCTTCTATATTTTCCTGCACAACACGGCTTTTTAATCTAACACCGCCGGTTTCAACTTCACGTTTGCCAACTTCCATTTTTTCCTCGATGATAGGAATAGAAGTAACATCGCCCGTATTTTGCTGGCGCCGACCGTAAAATTTTGCATCGTTAAAGTTTTCATGCTGATAAAAATCTGCACCGGCAGTTGCTGCAACAGCACCGCCCGCAAAAATGCCGGATATGGCAGATTCTGTTTGAGGGGTGATATTACCTTTTTCGTAAGCAGGGAGCTGACTTAACTGCGCAGCAGTTACATTCGGTAAAATCACATCGTCATCTTTTTCGTGCAGTTGTGCCAACCCAATCGGTATAAGCACTTTTTTATCATCGTCAAGATTAAATTCGTTGTCATCCAGGTCAACTACAATATACAATACTTTAGACGTATCAGGGTTAAAAATCAGATCATGTACATCGCCAATTTGTTTGCCAGATACGTCCTTTACGTCCCAGCCTTTAATATTTGGTTGTCCGTCTGCAATTTCATAACCACTTCCATGTAATTCTTCCAGGCGCGCGTTAGCGCTATTTTCGTATGTTGCCATTGTATTCTTATTTTAAAAGTTAAATAATTAATTATTTATTATCAGCAGCTTTAACCGGAGTTGCTACAATTTCAACGCTGCGGTTTTCCTGTCTTCCTTGTGCAGTTGCGTTAGAAGCTACAGGATTGGTTGCCCCAAAAGAATGAATAGTAATCTTATCTTCAGCTATTTCCCCATTTTTAACGAACCATGAACGAACTGCTTCTGCACGTTGTGCCCCCAGCATTTTATTGTGGCCAGCAGTTCCGGTAGAATCAGTATGCCCGTAAACGCTGATGTTTGCCCCTTTAAAACGTTTGTTTAAAGAACCTGAAATAAGTTTAAGCTGTGTTTGTGCACTGCTTTTTAATGTACTTTGGTCTTTATCAAACAAAACATCTTCGCCTAAACCATAAATAGAATAGTTGTTATTGCCCCGTACATTAATAGAGGTATCTGTTATTTCTTCATAAGATGCTTTTGGGGAGTTAAAATCAACCTGATCTGCAGGTGTAGTTGCAGCAACCGCGTTAGTAGTAGTGGTAGTGCTGGCGGTAGAATCAGTTGTGCTGGTTTGATTAGCGTTTTTGTTGTTACATCCGCGTAAAAAGAAAAATAATAAAGCCAACAGGATCAGTAACAATAAGATCCAAAGCCACCAGGAGTTGTTTTTTTTAGGTTGAACATTTAATTCTGCCATGATTGTTTTTAAGTTTAGGTATAAAGGTTAAAAAATAAAGCGCCAGCTTTTAAACCGGCTGACGCTTTTAATAAAGGTTTTATAGATTGATAAAAGAATATTCTTACTTGTAAAAACTATCCTTGTTATCGGTGGTGTTGGTTGTTCCCGAAGAAACATCAGTTTTATCCTGATCTGTATAATTTTCGGTATCCACTTCTGTCTTGCGGACAGTTCCCTTTACGGTTTCATTGTTTTCCTGTACCTCTTTTCCTAAAGAAACTTCACCGGTAACAAACGCTTCTTTACCAACTACAGGCACTTCTGCACGCTCTGTCATTTCAATTGTAGTGTCTTTAAAATTGACCAGGTCAGCCTCTGTTGCAGGGCGGCTTACATTTGTACGTTCTACGTGTACGTGTTCTGAACGTAAACGCACATCTTCCTGTACCGCTTGTTCTACTATACGGCTGCGTAAACGCACACCACCGGTTTCCACTTCGCGTTTGCCTACCTGCATTTTCTCTTCAATGATTTTGATTTTATCAGCATCATTTGTTTTTAAGGAATCAGCATTACTTATACCAGATGTTCCGGCAGAAGCTTTATATTGCTCTGAGCGTTCGTTCACATCAATTGCACCAAAATTATCTAAAATCCTGGCTGCTGCTTCTGCTTCATCTGCAGATTTTGCATGTACGGTTACGATAGAACCTTTACGGCCTACTTCTGTGTACCTGTCTGCATCGTCTCCAGCTCCAAACAAATTACTGAAAAAGCCTCCGATACTGCCGTCGTGATGGTCTTGATTCGAATTAGTCGATATCGATGTACCTTCGGTTTCGGCACTTCGTGAGGAAATGTCAACATTTTCCCTGTTGTAACCATTGTTTACAAGATGATTGACGGCTTCCTGCGCCTCACTTGTATAGTCGAAAATTCCAATTACTGTTTGTGACATGATTGTTTTGTTTTAGTGTGAATTATTTATTGTTGATTAGATCCTGTGTTGCTGCGTTGTTGGTTATCAACCCTCTTAATTTCAATTTCTTCTTTTCGGAGAAATTCTTTTACTGTAGATGTTGATGTAACCTGTTTTTTAGTTAGATGCAGTTCTTCTACCAGCATCAGCCTTTTTTCTACCACTAATACTTCTTTTACCACAGAAATAATAGTGGTGTTGCCTTCGTAACGTACAGCTTCCGGGGCAACTTCTACATACTGGTTAATAGCTACGTGCTCAACCTGAACTTCTTCATAAGTAACCGGCACTTCCTGGCTTACTTCTTCAGAAATAACCCTTTTAGAAAGTTGGACTGTACCAGTTTCTACCCTCCGTACACCAATATTTAAACGTTCCTCTACAATCGGAATTTTTGATACTGGCATACCTTCCTTATTCATATCCTGCTGGCTGGCCTGTTCTTTAAACTTACTTAACTCGTCCATTCTTTTTATGATATTTTTAGCAATAAAGCAAACAACATTTGTTCAATTACAATGGCATAAAGAAAAATCAAATGGATTTGTTTTTTGACTTAAAAAGGGGGAAGGTCAGAATTTAAGGAGTTTTCATTTTAAAGGAAAAAAACACAGTATTTGGTAAATAATCCATTCAATTTTATATTAAATTAAAATACCTATGCAAGTAATTTTTACCAAATTAATAATGAAGTATAAAGGGTGTACATTTCCTTATCCTTAATTTAATGTTAAAATAAACCCGCTTAAATTTTAAGAAATTGTATTTGTAGGAAACTATGAACATAGGAGTGGTTTTGACTCCCGATAGAGGGCAGGTTAATAGCAAGAAAATTAAAGGATGGAAAGAGCTGTATTTAACGGAAAGGCTAAATGTTGGGCACACGGCCTGCCGGTAAGAAAAATATTCAAACTTTAACGCGGAAAAAGAAACCAGCGTTTTTTGAAACAAAAAAAGCGGTGCCGGCACCGCTTTTTATATTACTGCTTTGTCTTTTTGTTTATTTTAAAACGCATGTCCGGTTTGCCGGCTTTTGTGACAGGTATTGGTTTAGGTTTATACGTTTTGTTGGCTTTATACCTTTTATCAGGGGTTCCATCTTTTTTTGTCTGGGCAAATGTGATGGTAAATGCCATTATTGCAATGGCTAACAAGGTTAGAAACTTTTTCATAATGATTTTATGTTTGATTTTGAGCAAGTTAATTATTTGGTGGTAATATTAAGCGTTTGTTTAAAAATCTTTAGGGCGATACGCTGCACGTTAAAATAAAACTGCCTGAGCAATGCTTCTTTTATCCCTATAAAATATGTATCAAAATGAAACAATACCTGTATCGTTACCGAACAGCTTAATCCTGTGCCTTTTTATAACAGCTTGTATATCAGCTTTTCTTATTTCTGGTATTGCATTTTGTATAACAAGTGCAAATACAAAAAAATTTTACGATAGTTTTAAGGTTAAATTTTATAAAACATGATCGAACTAAAACATATTTACAAATGGGTTTCTATAGGCGGAAACCGTACTTTTTTATTGAAAGACATTAACCTGACCATTAACGAAGGTGAATTCATTTCCATTATGGGCCCTTCAGGTTCAGGAAAGTCAACTTTGTTGCACATTTTAGGAATGATCGACGAACCTTCGGAAGGCGAATACCTGTTCCTGGACCAATCGGTTTTTAAGTTGAAAGAGAAACAACGTTCAGCTTTATATAAACAGCATATCGGTTTTGTGTTCCAGGCTTATCATTTAATTGATGAACTGACGGTTTACGAAAACATTGAAACGCCGCTGATTTATCAGGACATGAAAGCATCGGAACGAAAATCAATAGTTGCCGATATACTGGACCGGTTTCAGATCGTCGGAAAAAAAGACCTTTTTCCAAACCAGCTTTCGGGCGGCCAGCAGCAGCTGGTTGGAATTGCGCGCGCCCTGGCCGCCAACCCGAAAGTTATTTTGGCCGATGAACCAACCGGCAACCTCAATTCTAAACAAGCCGAAGAAATTATGGAACTTTTTAAAAACTTAAACCAGCAGGGCGTAACTATTGTACAGGTAACACATTCTGAAAAAAATGCAGCTTACGGTTCACGAATCATTAATTTGCTGGACGGAAGGATTGAGTAGGGCGATGAGCTATCAGCAGTCAGCAGTCAGCAGTCAGCCATCAGCAGTCAGCAGTCAGCAGTCATCAGTCAGCAGTCGGCTAAATAAAACTTAACACATGTTTCCATCAGAAAGGCAAGTCCTCTCCAGAGGAGAGGATTTAGGTGAAGCCTTCGACAAGCCATTTTCTACTATTATAAATGAAAGCCCTTTTATTTTAAGGGGATTTAGCTGAAGCTAAAAAATGAAAAAAAAGAAATTCTTCTGTTCCTGTTGTTTATTCTTATGCTTCTTTTATGCCCTAAAAGTTAGTGCGCAAAGCACTGACAGTACGCGTATAACTTTGCAGCAATGTATTGAAATTGCCATCCGCCAAAACCTGGAAGTGCAGCAAAGCACCCTGGCAGCACAGCGCTCGGCCATCAACCTGAAACAAGCCAAAAACAATTTACTGCCGGCCATTACCGGGAATGTTGTGCAGGGCTTAAACCAGGGCCGCAGCATTGACCCGTTCACCAACAGCTATATCAACCAGCAAATCAACTACACCAATTATTCTGTTGGCGGCAATGTTGTTTTGTTTAATGGTTTTTTGCTGTGGAATACCATCAAACAAAACCTGCTGGCTTTTGAAGCCAGTAAACTGGAATTGCAGCAGCAGAAAGACAACCTAACGCTCAACGTGATCCTGGCTTACCTGCAAATATTGAACAACCAGGAACTGCTGAACCAGGCCCGGAACCAGGCAGCAGTTTCACGTTTGCAGGTTAACCGTTCCGAAATCCTGAATAAAGATGGAGCGATTGCACCATACCAATTGGCTGATCTAAGAGGGCAATTGGCAAATGACAGTTTATCCATCATCAATAATCAAAACACTTTGGAAAGTGCAAAAGTTACGCTTGCACAATACATGAATGTGGCTTATCGGGCCAACCAAACTTATGCCCCGCTTACTGCCGAGCAGCTTTCTTCCTTTGGCAACGGCAATCCCGAAAGTATTTATCAGGCCGCTTTAGGGCAACTTGGATTGGTTAAAGCATCTGCTTTGCGTACAAAAAGCGCAGCTAAAAGCGTAAGTGCGGCGCGCGGTTATTTGTACCCTACTTTGTCTTTCAATGCCAATGTTTATACCAACTATTCCAGCGCGGCCAACAGAAGTGTTTTTGTGGACAGCACGCGCCAGGCCACAAATGATTATGTGAGTTTACAAAACGGCAGTAAATCTTACGTCATCACCAATCAAAACAATTACCGGCCAGAAAAGATCAGCTATGGCAATCAGTTTAAAAACAATTACAATTCTTCTTTTTCTGTAGGGCTACAGGTGCCGGTCTTTACCAATTTTGCTGCCCATAACCGCATCGCCTTAGCTAAACTCGACCTTAAAAATGCCGAACTGGTAGAACAAAACACACGCATCCGGCTAAAACAATCGGTAGAGCAAGCTTTTTTTAACACTACCGCTTCTTACAACCGCTACCAAACTTTGCAGCATCAGGTGGTTGCTTATACCGAATCTTTTAAAGCCACCGAAGTGAAGTTTAATGCCGGCGTGGGCAACAGCGTGGATTATACGGTTGCCAAAAACAAGCTGGATGCGGCCAATATCAACCTGATCAGTGCCCGCTATGATTATATCCTTAGGATGAAAATACTGGATTATTACCAGGGGAAACTGGGGTGGTGATGCTTCTTTTATGGAGGAAAAGTTTGTATTAAGTTTATTGGAATTGTGCAGTTTTTATGCTATAAAAGAAGCATGTATAAAAAGACAAAGATGACTTAGAAAAGTAAGCGATAGGCTTCCCCCTTAGAAGGGGGTTAGGGGGATGACCTCAACCACCCTCTCTAATTACCATTAAAATTATAATCAATTTTCTCCATCATTATATCAAAAAACCTTAAGGTTTTCAGGCCAAATCCATTATCTTAACAGCCGCTATTATTGCTGTTTTTATATGAGATGTTTTATTTTTTCACTGTTGATCTTATTTTCTATGTTTTGCTTTTCCTGCAATCAAAAACCGAAAGAAGACCAGCGGTCACCCGCAGCAGAAACCAATGAAGAATTAATAGCGAGAACCAAGACATCGTTTAAAACCGTTACCGGCATTCCGTTTACGGAAGTGTACCGTCGTTTTGACAACGGCGTTTCATTTAACGCGCAGGGCTATCAATTAAAACCATCCTGGAAAATAAATTTCTTGTCTGATACTTCGGTCAGTGTTTTTAGTCCGGTAAAATTGCGTTTTTACGATCTGCCTTTAAACTTAGACCACGATTCGATTTTTAACTTTTCCGGGGCATGGTTTAAAGCCAGGAAGATCAGCAAAGACAGTTTGAAGTTTCAGGTGCTGGAAGTGAACAACAAGATCATCAATTGGAAAAGCTCGAATGTAAATGTTACTTTTTATGCTGATAAATATATTAAGGATGTATTGCATACAACTGCTGAAACCCTACGAAAACCTTTAAAAAAAGATACTGCATATATTCAATCTTTAGTGGCGCAATCCAACCGCGATCCAAAAAAAATATTTGCTGCACAAGAACCTGTTGTTTTAAAAAGTAAAAGTAAAGCTGTTTTGGTAAGCAACGCAAAGGTTAAAGCTAAAATTTTAGATAGTTATTATATTCCCGAAACCTTGTTTTACCCGGAATATGAAATAACCATCCATCACGCTTATGCTGATTTCTATCACACTTTTGCGGTGATGGCAGATGTAAAAGGACAACTGCATTTTGTAGAACCGATGGAAACAATGCTGCCGGACGAACAGGAAAACACGATCAAAGTAATGAAAGGTATTATGGATGGATACCTAACGCATTACCTCGAAATTGTTCCGGGAAAAACATTGGGCATTCGGCATAACACTTTAATCTTACTTGTGGTTAGAGGTTATCGGGGATGATGCTTCTTTTATCGGTATAAAATCAGTGACATGATACCCAAAGATGCTTCTTTTATGAGGGAAAAATAAGTGGCTTACCTGCTCTTTTTATCCAGGTAGGCCCCAATCAACTGTACATTTTCTGCTGTCAATTCTTCTCCGGCAACTTCTTCCAGGCACCAGCCGCCGTTCTCTTTTAAAATTGTACCGATAAAAACAGTATCCATAGTTATGCTGTACAGATCAGGCCGTACAGGTTTTGCCCTGCATATCGCATCTTTAAAAATCCCTGAAATTTGGATGGCTTCCATAATTACAGCAAATATAGGAGAATTATTACCCGACTAATCCAAACTCCAGCAAATCCATTTAAACAAAAAAACCCCATCAAATTGATGAGGTTTTTGTTTGATTTACCAGTTGCGGTAACCGTAGTCACGGTCATCCCGGTTGCGGTAGCCATGATCGTGACGATCGCGTTCCCTCCTGTTCCACCTGCGGTCATAACGCGAATCCTGCTGGTCACGGCCTCTGTAATCATGGTTGCGATAATCCCTGTCTGCATAACTTCGGCCCCCATCGCCCTGGTTCTGGTAGTTTTGGCCGCCACGGTTTGGCATGTCCTGGCCCTGGTAGTTTTGGTTGCCCGGGTTCTGGTAATTTTGATTGTTGCCGCCTCTGCCAGTATTATTTTGTCGCTGATAATTTTGATTGTTGGAACCCCTACTTCCCTGGTCATAACTTCCGTTTTGTCCCTGGCGGTTTTCGCGGCCTTGTGCAGAAACGGTATTTGCAAGGTTAAAACCCAAAGCAGACAAAACAACCAACATTGTAACTTTAAGCGTTTTCATAAATTTAGTTTTTAAAAAGATTTATGATGAACAGAGTGTTTGCCGTTAAAGTAGTTTAACCGGAAAATATATAGTTTTTTAGGTTAAACCTTTTACAAAATAATGTTTTGCTTTTTAATTTTATTAGTAAAGTTTAGTGCTGAACTTGTGGAAGTATCTTGATTTTATACCGATAAAAGAAGCATTGGCTTTTTTTGAAATGTGGGTGATTTGGCCTGGATTATAAGCCAAACAAACTGGTGCTTTCCTCCTATCGCAGTATTTGTACTTATAAAATCAATTTTAATGCATCAGCCTTTTGTATCCCCTTAGCCTGAAAACGTATAATTGTTTACATAGAACGCCACTTTGAAATTGAGGGACAATTATTGGGGATTCGTGATATTTAAAACTTTGGTTCACTTTGTCTAAAGTTTGTTCATTGTACAAATTGGAAGGAACAATAAAGCAAGCGGCATCTCCATCCTTTAATTGCTTCTTGTTTTTATTCGGCCAATAATATTGATTTAGATCAAAAACCCACCTATGCCTAATGTTTGTTGTTTTGTTTTGGATGCAATGTAAAAGTTTATGTGGGCCGCAGGAAACCAATTGTCAACAATAATGGAAGCTCCGGGAGGCATTGTTTTTTTGTCAACATCACTATTATTGTATATTGATTCAAAACGCACTTACCTTTAACTTGAAACTTCTATTAAATAAAGTATAAACATGGCAATTTTAAGCCATGGAATTATCATGGGTTTTTTTAGTAAAGGCAGGCACTTGTATAAATGGCTTTTTTTTCTGCCATATCAAATAATAGCTTAACATTCCCCAAAACACACCTATAAATGCGCCCGCTACAACATCTTGTAAAAAATGTTCTGCAAGATAAATGCGCGAATAACCAACTAAGGCAGCAAAAACGAAAGCAATAATGCTGATACGTTTATCACAAGATAAAAGTGCAAATACGGTAGCCATTGCAAAAGCAGATGCTGTATGTCCAGAAGGAAAAGACCCACTATGATTTGCCACTACACCTTCTACAAAATGGTGGTAAACCACCTTTGATTGTTCAAAGTAAAGTTTTGGCCTTGGGTAATTAAAACAATGTTTGATCAGTTGTGCTGCCAATCCAGAACCTGCATAACCCAACAGCAATGTAACTGCTGCCTTTTGTTTATGAAAAAAAATCAACAAGACAACTGCTGCAATACTCACACATCCATCGCCGGCAAGTGTATAATTAGCAAAAAACACATCCAGCCACTTTGTATGATAATTATTTAAAACCAGAAAGCTTATTTGTTTAGAAAAAACCGTACAGCAGATAAAAGCAGACAACAACATTACAAATACAGGAATAAAATACGCAGGCTTAAGATTGATTTGCTTTAGCATGTGTTTTATTTAATATAACAGGATTTTTAATTCGTTATTGTTCAGTCGAATTTATATGATAAATATTACTGCCAGGTTAAGGCCAAATGAACAAATTGTTATTTAGTTATTGTTTTTAATACCGTTGAACACGGGGTTTAAAGCATTTACAAAAGTTCAATTACTGAAAAAGGCAATTTACCCTTGCTGCTCATCTTGCATTTGACAAACAGGTTTTTTCATGGATTTAGATTTGCAGGAAAAATAAGCAAACTAAAGCAAATAAATATTTTAAGCCGATAAAAACAGCATAGGATTTATTAGTACTGCTTGTTTTTTTCTTCTGCCTAAAACCTGAAAGTCAAACCAAAAAAGATGCAATGCGTATAAGACAGCTTTGAAGATGCTTCAGTTTGAAGCCAAAAAACTATACAACCAGAATGATCGCCAATTACGATATAGCAAGCCCGGCTGATGGACAGTTTCGTTTTGTACATCAGCTTTTTCAAAATCAGGCAGGACAAACGCCTGATGCCGTAGCTGTTTCTATGGCTGAGCAACAGCTTACTTATCAGCAATTAGACCATACATCTACCTTGCTTGCACAGTTTATATCTGCCCAGGCTTTTTCTTCGGAACTGATTGCCATCAGCACTACACGCTCCGCGGAGATGATTGTTGGTGTCCTGGCTATTTTAAAAGCAGGAAAAGCTTATCTGCCGCTTGATCCAAATTATCCAATAGATCGGCTGAAACAACTGATTGCAGGTTCGGCAACACAAGTTTGTTTAGCACCGAAAAATGAAACGTCTTTTTTTGAGCAGCTTGGCCTCGGTGTAATTTCATCAGAAGGAAAACCTGCGGCGGCAATTTCCAATATAAATCAAGGCGATTTAGCTTACGTGCTTTATACTTCCGGTTCTACCGGTACGCCAAAAGGTGTTTGCATGGGCCATACTGCGCTTGTAAATTTAATTACCTGGCAAAAACAGCATTCAGTTGCTACTGCAAATTCCAGGACTTTACAATTTGCTCCTTTAAGTTTTGATGTTTCATTTCAGGAGATCTTTGCCACGCTTTGCACCGGCGGTAATTTAGTTTTAATTTCTGATAACGAGCGCCTCGATCCAAACCTGTTGTTGCAATTTATAGAAAGCAGACAAATAAACCGGCTGTTTTTGCCGTTTGTTGCCTTACAGTATTTAACAGAAGCCGTAGTTTCAGGAAAAATATTTCCATCTTGTTTGCAGGAAGTGATTACGGCCGGAGAACAACTCAAGATCACGCCGCAGATTCGACGCTTTTTTAATGCTTTGCCTGGTTGCAAATTGTTTAACCAGTACGGGCCAACGGAATGCCATGTTGTTACGCAATTAAAATTAGATGGAGATCGGCAAAGCTGGCCTTCCCTGCCTTCTATCGGCAAAGCCATTGATAATTCAACGGTTTTAATTTTAAATGAAAATTTAAAACCGGTTGTAACCGGCGAAACAGGCGAACTTTGCCTTGCCGGAAATTGCCTTGCGAAAGGTTATCTCAACCAACCGAAACTAACTGCTGAAAAATTCCCTACCATAATTTACCCGGTAAAAGAAGCATTGCGCATTTACCGGACCGGAGATATGGCGAGAATCCTTCCCGACGGAAATATTGATTTTTTAGGAAGAATAGATCAACAGATCAAAATACGTGGTTACAGGATTGAACCGGGAGAGATTGAAACGCTGCTGAATCAATCACAATCAGTAAAACAATCGGTTGTGGTAGCGCGCGAAGATGTGCCGGGTTTAAAGCGTTTGGTTGCTTACCTGGTTGCTTCAGGCAATGAGCATGATCCATCGGCTTTAAGACAGATCATCGCCCAAAAACTGCCCGATTACATGATGCCAGCTGCTTTTATCTGGTTAAAACAATTGCCATTTACGAGCAGTGGTAAAATTGACAAAAAGCAATTGCCCAAACCCGATTTTAATCGCCCGGAACTTTCTTCCGTTTATAAATCCCCGTCAACAGAAATTGAAAAAAGAATTGCCGAAAGTTGGTCGGCACTTTTACAAATTGATAAAATTGGTGTTGACGATTCCTTTTTTGAGTTGGGCGGAAATTCATTGCTGGCTTTAAAAACTATTGCTTCATTAAAAGAAAACTGGCAATACCAGTTGCCGGTAACCAAACTATATCAATATCCAACGATCAGCGGTATTGCAAACTATTTGGTTAACGGAGAAAAAACTTCAATCCAAACACAAAAAAACACCGGTAAAAGAAGCATCAGGCACGAAGTTGCAGTAATTGGCATGGCTTGCCGTTTTCCCGGGGCAAACAGCCCGGACGATTTTTGGGATGTGTTGAAGAACGGCAAAGAAACCACCAGCTTTTTTACCGATGCAGAATTGGATCCTTCCATTTCCCTCAGTTTAAAAAACAACCCGCTTTATGTAAAAGCCCGCGGTTTGATTGATCATGCGGATGAATTTGATGCTGCCTTTTTCGGTATCAACCCAAAAGCTGCTGAACTGATGGACCCGCAGCACCGTGTTTTTCTGGAACTATCACGGGAAGTTTTGGAAACAACTGGTCATTTACCTTCCAATTATACTGGCACAACAGGTGTTTTTGCAGGATCAGGAAACAACAGTTATTATTTGAATAATGTGCTGCCAAATACTGAAAAGGTTGAAAATGTAGGCAATTTTTTGGTTATGGCTTTGAATGAAAAAGATTACATCGCCAGTCGTACAGCTTATGAGCTCAATTTAAAAGGACCGGCAGTAAGCGTTTATGCCGCATGTGCAACAGGTTTATTAGTAATTGCCCAGGCGGCAGAAAGCATCCGCAACGGACAATGTTCTATCGCAGTGGCCGGAGCTTCTGCTATTACTTCTCCCCTAAAAAGCGGAAGTTTATACCAGGAAGGCGCCATGTTTAGCAGAGACGGGCACTGCCGGCCTTTTGATGCAGAGGCGCAGGGAACGGTTTTTAGCGATGGTGCCGGGGTGGTGCTGTTGAAAAGCCTGGAAGATGCCAAGCGCGACGGCGACACGATTTTTTGTGTGCTAAAAGGAGCAGGTGTAAACAACGATGGCTCGGGCAAAAGCAGTTTTACCGCGCCAAGTGCCGAAGGACAGGCCAATGCAATTGCACAAGCACTGGAAGATGCGCAGGTTGATCCCTCTTCCATTTCCTACATTGAAGCACATGGAACGGCCACACCCATTGGCGACCCGATTGAAATTGAAGGTTTAAAGATGGCTTTTGGTAGTCAAACTTCTCGTCAGGTTTGTGCCATTGGTTCTGTAAAAGGAAACTTCGGCCATTTAACTGCTGCTGCCGGTATTGCCGGGTTTATCAAAACTGCACTGGCTTTGCATTACCGGCAAATTCCTGCTTCAATCAATTACAATCGCCCAAACCCAAACATTGATTTTCAAGATAGTCCGTTTTTTGTAAACACTGCTTTAACAGCTTGGAATACAGCAGGAACCCGCCGTGCCGGTGTCAGTTCTTTTGGTGTTGGCGGCACCAATGTGCATGTGGTCCTGGAAGAACATCATCAAGCAAAAATCATTAAAAACGCAAGCAAACCTGCACATTTAATTACCTGGTCTGCAAAAACGGAAAGCAGTCTACAAGATTACACGAAGCGGTTGATAGATTATGTTGAGAAGAACCCTGAAGCTGATCCGGCTGACATTGCTTATACTTTGCCCACCACGCGTGAAGATTTCAATTACCGGGATTTTCTGGTGGTTTCTGACCAGCAGGAGTTACAAGGGAAATTGAAGGTTTCAACTGTAAAACCTGCATCAAAAAACCTAAAAAACAACCGGTTAAAAACAGCATTGCTGTTTCCGGGCCAGGGTTCGCAGTTTGTGAACATGAACCTGGAATTGTATCGGCAGGAGACTATTTTTAGAGATGCAGTAGATGAATGCGCTGTTTTATTGCAAAAAGGACTGGGGGAAGATATCCGGACAATCATCTATCCTGCCTCTCCTGATCCTGCTTCGGCAGAAAAACTAAACCAAACGTTGTATGCACAGCCTGCTGTTTTTACCATGCAATATGCCCTGGTTAAATTATGGACAAGCTGGGGATTGCAGCCAGATGCTGTTTGCGGCCATAGTTTGGGTGAATTTATGGCAGCGCATTTTGCCGGGGTTTTTACATTAGAAGATGTTTTAAAATTAGTGGTTGCAAGATGCAAACTGATGCAGGCTTTGCCTGGCGGAAGCATGCTGGCCATAAAAATAACACCTGAAAAACTTAATTCGATTTTGCCGGAAAACCTGTCGGTTGCGGCAGTAAACAGCAAGGATGTTATGGTGGTTTCAGGCGGGAAGGAAACTATTGCTTCTTTTACTGCCCTTTTATCTGCACAAGATATTCCAAGTCGTTTATTGGAAAACCATCATGCCTTTCATTCTGCCATGATGGATCCGATTTTAGAACCGTTTGAAGCAATCGTAAAAACCATCACTTTACATCCGCCAAAAACGCCTTTGGTTTCTACCGTTACCGGCACCTGGCTAAAACCTGAAGAAGCAACCGATCCTGCTTACTGGTCTGCACATATCCGTAACACCGTTTTGTTTAATCCTGCGATAGACACTTTGCTGAACGATGAATATAGTTTTCTGATCGGTGTTGGGCCAGGGAATACTTTAGCTCCGTTAGTGCGGCAGCAATGCTTAAACAATAATGCTGTGTTTGCCAATGCTGCCGCACCTCCCGGAGAAAAGGAATCGGTTTATACCGAAATGCTGAAAGTACTCGGACAACTTTGGACAAAAGGGTTTAAACCGGATTGGAAAGCATTTTACGAGGGACAAACCAGGGAGAAAATCTACCTGCCACCTTACGCTTATGATTATAAAAAATGCTGGGCAGATCCGGTTCCGGTTCCTATTCCCGTGCAAAGTAGAAATATAATTTTAGAAGAGACTGAAATTCCTTCTTTCCAAAATACTCAACCTGAACCCCAAAAACTTATGATTGCGAATAAGCTAACAGAACAAATTAAAACTATTTTGTATGATGCTTCCGGGGTTGAACTGCAAGAAATGCAGCCCGATTGTACTTTTATAGAAATGGGCCTGGATTCACTTTTACTGACACAAGTTTCCATCTCGCTCACCAAAAAATTCAACGTACCGGTTTCCTTTAGAAATTTAAATGAATCTTTTGACACGATAGAACTATTGGCTGCCTACTTAGAAACAAAATTGCCAAAAGAAGCCGTGCAGCAGGAAGAAAATTTAGCTTCAAAGCAATCAGCTTTCAGCAATCAGCCTTCAAATCCTGCTGTAAATGATGGTTCTGTTTTGAATTTACTTGCTCAACAAATCCAATTGATTTCCCAACAGATTGGTTTGTTGCAGAATGATGAAAAAACACCGATAAAAGAAGCATCTGCTTTTGCAGAAAAGAAACCTGTTGACCTGCAATTATCCCCCGAAGAAGACATAGAAATTAAAAAACCATTTGGCGCAACGGCACGCATCCAAAAAGAAAGTGAAGAACTTACGTTGGCTCAACATTCGTTCTTAAAAAACCTAACGAAAGAGTACAACCATAAAACTGCCAAAAGCAAAGCGCAAACACAGCAAAACCGTGCTTTTATGGCCGATCCGCGTGTGGTTTCAGGGTTTAGTCCGGCAACTAAAGAAATTGTTTATCCGATCATAGTCAACAAATCAAAAGGAAGCCATTTGTGGGATATTGACGGCAACGAATATATTGATGCGTTAAATGGATTTGGCAGCAACTTTTTAGGTTACCAGCCTGATTTCATCAAAAAAGCTTTACAGCAACAAATAGAAACCGGTTTTGAAATTGGGCCGCAACATCAACTGGCCGGAGAAGTAAGCCAGTTGATTTGCGAATTTACCGGCGCAGACCGTGCTGCTTTGTGCAACACCGGTTCAGAAGCAGTTCTGGGCGCGATGCGGATTGCCCGGACAGTAACAGGCCGTTCGCTTATCGTGGCTTTTTCTGGTTCTTACCACGGCATTGTGGACGAAGTGATTGTCCGCGGGACTAAAAAATTAAGATCGGTTCCGGCAGCGCCCGGCATTATGCCCGAAGCGGTGCAGAACATGCTGATACTGGATTATGGAACGGATGAATCTTTAAAAATCATTAAAGAAAGGGCACATGAACTGGCGGCAGTTTTGGTGGAACCGGTTCAAAGCCGCCGGCCGGAGTTCCAACCAATAGCATTTTTAAAAGAGCTCCGGCAAATTACGGAACAAGCAAATACAGCACTGATCTTTGATGAAGTGATCACTGGTTTCCGGATGCATCCCGGCGGTGCACAGGCTTTATTTGGAATCAAAGCTGATCTGGGAACTTATGGAAAAGTAATTGGCGGCGGTCTTTCTATCGGTGTGATTGCCGGCAAAAAGCATTTGATGGATGCGCTGGACGGTGGTTTCTGGCAGTACGGAGACAATTCTACCCCCGAAGCCGGCGTTACTTATTTTGCCGGAACTTTTGTACGGCATCCGCTCACTTTGGCTGCTGCAAAAGCCACTTTAACTTTTTTGAAAGAACAAGGACCGGAACTTCAGCAAAAAATCAATACAGAAACCAGCAGGTTGGCAGAAGCGATGAACAGCGTTTGCATTCAGCATAACTTACCTGTCGTCATGGTTAATTTTGGTTCTTTATGGAAGATCAAATTTAAACAGGAATACAAACACAACGAACTGCTGTTTGCGCTAATGCGCTTAAAAGGGATACACATATGGGACAACTTTCCCTGCTTTTTAACACTGGCACATACAAGAGAAGAAGTAAACCGCATTGCATCGGCATTTAAAGAAAGTGCGCTGGAACTGGCAGCAGCAGGTTTTTTAGGGTTTAACGATGCAAAAGAACCGGAACAAAAAATTATACCGGTAAAAGAAGCACCGCCCATTCCGGGGGCAAGGCTTGGGAAAGATAAAGACGGCAACGCGGCCTGGTTTATCGCGCACCCGGAACATAACGGAAAATTTTTGCAGGTTAAACAAAATCATTTAGTTTGAAAACAATTACAGAAAACTATTATTTAGAGCCGGTTGATTTTGATCCTTTTGCAGGACCGGAAATTGAACTGATGATTCCGATGGGAAAACCGCAGGAAGAAATTTGGCTTTCCTGTAAGCTTGGCGGCGATGATGCCAACCGTTCTTACAATGAATCTGTTTCTTTAACCCTGAACGGACAGCTGGATGAAAACGCCATGCAACTGGCTTTGCAGGATCTGATCCTCCGGCATCAATCCCTACGAACAACTTTTAAAGATGACGGAACACAGCTTTTAATTCACCAAAACTGGCCTTTAAACCTTGTTTACAAGAACCTGACGCACCAAAAAATAGCAGACCAGCAAGAATACATCAAACAGTTTTTACAGCAGGACGCCCAACATACTTATAATTTGGAAAACGGACCGCTTTTCCGCACTGTGCTTTTTAAACTTTCGCAGCAGGAGTATTATTTTACTTTTAGTGCACACCATCTTATTTGTGATGGCTGGTCGCTGGGCGTTCTACTACTCGATTTAAGCAAACTTTATTCAGCTTACCAGCAAAACCAGCAGCCGGACTTGCCAGGATTGCCGCAAATGAGCCAGTACATTACCGAACAACTGCAATTTACTGAAACCGGAACCTATCAGCATACCAAACAGTTTTGGTTAAACCAGTTTAAAAAAGACTTACCAAACACAGCGCTTCCGATAGATTTTCCGCGCCCGGCTCTACGTACTTATAAAAGCAGGCGTGATGACTTTAAACTGAACCCGCAGCTTACTTCATTCATTAAAAAAACAGGCGCTAAAAAAGGCTGCAGTTTTGTGGTTACGCTGCTTTCGGCCTTTGAAGTTTTGCTGCATAAAATCACCAACCAGCAAGAGGTTGTACTTGGGCTTCCGGCCGCCGGGCAAGCGGCTTCCGGTTATTACGGTTTGACCGGCCACTGTGTAAACCTGCTGCCTATCAAGAGTTATTTGGATGAAACGGCTACTTTTAACACTTATCTCAAACAAAGAAAAACTGAAATACTGGATGCTTTGGAGCATCAACAGTTTAGTTTAGGCGACCTGCTTAAAACGCTTCAGTTTTCCCGCGATTCTTCACGTCCACCGTTAGTTCCTGTTGTGTTTAATATGGACATGAATATGGACGACGGCGTTCATTTCAAAGATCTTACATATCGTTTGCATTATAATCCGAGGGCTTTTGAAACTTTTGAGATTTTTTTAAATGCAAGTGGTTCTGAGCAGGGACTAACCTTAGAATGGTCGTACAATACACAGCTTTTTAAACCCGAAACCATCCGTTGGATGATGGAAAGTTTTGAAAGATTGCTGCAAATTATTTCTGAAGAACCTGACCGATCCATCAAAAGCATCCCGCTTCTGCCGAAAAACCCTTTAAGCGGGCAGTTAAAAAAATGGAACGATACAACTGCTGTTTATCCGAAAGTTTCGTTACCGGAACTAATCAGCGAAAGCTTGAAAAAACATGCCGTAAAAACAGCAACCCGCTTTCACAATACCACAATTACCAATGGCGAACTATTGTCAAAATCCAACCAACTGGCTTCACTTCTGATAAAAAAAGGCATTCAAAAAGGCGATATAGTAGGTGTGGCATTAGACCGTTCGATAGAAATGGTGATCACCTTGCTGGCTGTATTAAAATCCGGTGCAGCTTATGTTCCCCTTGATCCTGATTATCCGCACGACCGGATCAATTATATGCTACAGGATTCGGGCGCAAAACTGTTGGTGGTGAATCAAAAATATAAAGGAAATTTTTCATCAGATGCAGAAGAATTACTGCTGGAAGATGCACTGAAAGAACTAAATTACTCCTCTACAGAAGAGCCGGATATAGCAATCAATGGTACTGACCTTGCTTACGTTTTATACACTTCAGGTTCAACCGGTAAGCCAAAAGGTGTACAAATTGAGCATCACAACATAATTAACCTGCTCAACAGCATTCAAAAATGGCCGGGAATTTCTCCCGATGACCGCATGCTGGCCATCTCTACCATTTCTTTTGATATTGCCGGACTGGAGCTTTTTCTCCCATTGATAAGTGGTGCGGAAATGGTTTTGGCAGATACAAAAACAGCTAAAGATGGCCAGGAACTGCTTAAACTGATCAAATCTGCTGATGTTAGTTTGATACAGGCAACTCCCGCCACCTTTCGTTTACTATTGGATTGCGGCTGGAAAGATAAATTACCACTACGGATTTTTTGTTGTGGGGAAGCCCTGCAACTAAGTCTCGCCAAAAAATTAACTATGCTTTGTGCCGGGTTGTGGAACATGTACGGACCAACAGAAACAACCATTTACTCTACCGGGAAGCAAATTTTTAATACAGATGAACTTATTACCATTGGACGGCCGATTGACAATACCCAAATCTATATCTTGGACGAATATTTAAACTTATTGCCCGAAGGCGATATCGGCGAAATATTTATTGCCGGGGATGGTGTGGCAAAAGGTTATTTAAACCAGCCTGAATTAACAGCGGTACGTTTTCTGGAAGACAATTACAACGAAACACCAGGTAAAAAAATGTACCGTACCGGTGATGTGGGCCGTTTTGCGCCAAACGGCGAAATTGAATATCTGGGCCGTGCAGACCATCAGGTTAAAATAAGAGGCCACCGCGTAGAACTAGGCGAAATAGAATTCCAGCTTTCGCATCAGGAACATATCAGCGGGGCTGTAGTTATTGCACGGGAAGACCAGCCCGGCAACCAGCAATTGGTAGCTTATGTTATTGCCCCTTTTGTAAAGAAACACGATGAAAAACAATGGACAAACACTTGGAAAACAGCCTTAAAAGAAGTATTGCCTCCATTTATGATGCCTTCACAAATCGTTGTTCTTCCTGAATTTCCGTTAACACCCAATAATAAAATAGACCGGAAAGCTTTGCCCAACCCATATACTTTTTCAACTAACGTTGTTCCGGGTTATATTGCCCCAAGAACAGATGTAGAAAAATTAGTGTCGGATATTTGGCGGGACGTGTTAGGCCTTCCGGCCATTAGTGTTTACGATAATTTTTTTGAAATAGGCGGACATTCCCTTACCGCTGTTCAAATTATGAGCCGGTTAGAAAAAGAAACCGGAAAACGCTTGCCCTTGGCATCACTGTTTCAATCTTCTACCATCGAATCCTTGTCACTGTTGTTGCAAATGGACGGAAAATCCATTACCTGGGATTCCCTGGTTCCCATCAGGCCGCAAGGCAGCAAAACCCCTTTATATATTGTACATGGCGGCGGCTTAAATGTTCTGTTGTTTAATACATTGGCCATGCACATGGACCCTGATCAGCCTGTTTACGGCCTACAAGCCAAAGGTTTGAACGGCGTTGATGAACCTTTGGATAAGCTGGAAGATATTGCAGCCCATTATGTTGGCGAAATTTTAAAGCAAAACCCTTCCGGGCCTTATGTGCTGGCAGGTTATTCTTTCGGTGGAACAATTGCTTACGAAATGGCAAAGCAACTACAGGCATTAGGTAAAGAAGTAAAAATGCTGGCGCTTTTTGATTCTTATGCCGATCAATCCAAATATGCTTATCCCCTGCCAAAACGGGTGTTAAACAAAATTTGGGATTACAATTGCCGTTTTCTATATACTTTTGTTCTGCTTGCTAAAAACCCGGCCAGCACATTTAAATATAAAACGTTGACCCTCAAGAGAAAATTAACGGCATTTTACTGGAAAGTAAACCCTGTAAAACCAAAGAAGCAGGTTGGGTTTTGGGGCTATTCGCACGAAATCGACAGAATGAACCAGAAAGCAGCTGCACATTATTATATCAAACCCTACGACGGTACGATTGATCTTTTCCGGGCAAAGGTAAGGACCTATTACATGGAAGACCCGGAGTATTTAGGTTGGACAAACTATGCTTTAAAAGGTGTCCGTGTGCATGAAATCCCCGGAGATCATAATTATATTTTTTCACCTCCAAATGATAAAGAGTTTGCAAGTGTTTTGCAGGAATGTTTAAACCGATCTGCATAAAAACCTTTATACAGATTGGTTTATATAGAGAGGATTTTTTTAAATATTTTGGAGGGATTTAAATGCTTCTTTTATCACCTAAAAACAGCGGTTTATTATAGCCGATATTCCCTGGTTCATAGCTGATAGCTAATAACCTCATATCAACTTATCTGGTGTAATAGGCAAATCCCTCACCCGTTTTCCTGTGGCATGAAATACCGCGTTTGCAACCGCTGCTGCCATCCCGATCAGTGATATTTCCCCAACACCTTTTGATCCCATTGGATTGATGTATGGATCTTTTTTATCGATAAAAACAGCATCAATGGCAGGAATATCTGCATGGACCGGCACATGGTAATCTGCAAAGTTGTTGTTCACATAGCGCCCGAAACGATTGTCAATTACCGCTTCTTCCATCAAAGCCATACCAATTCCCCCTATCGCGCCGCCAATTACCTGGCTTCCTGCCGTTTTATGGTTGATGATCTTACCGGCATCCGCACAACTGACAACTCTTTTTACCTTCACTTCACCGGTAGCAGGATGAACATGAACTTCTACAAAATGAACAGAAAAAGAGTAAAAAGAATATTTTTTGCGTTCTTCTCCCGATTTAGATTCTTCGGTAACGTCCAATAAAGGCAAATTATGCTTTTTTAAAACATCAGCATAAGCGATTTTGATGGATTGGTCTTTGGAAGATATTTGTCCGTTTTCAAAAGTCAGGTCCCCTGGTTTTACAGATTCAGCTTCTCCTTGTCCGATAGCCAGTTCACCTAATTTTTGTTTTAAGGATACACATACCGCATTAACAGCAGAACCAACCGTAGAAATGGTAGAAGAACCGCCCTGGCTTGGTGCTTTCGGAAAAGAAGAATTGCCCAGTTGAAACTTAATTTTATCCGCAGGGACCTGCAAAGCATCCGAAGCAATCTGTATCATAGCTGTTGCGGTACCGGGGCCAATATCGGTAGTTGCACATTGTATGGTATAAGTGCCGTCGGCCAGCATTTGGATACTTGCCGTAGCCGCGCTTCTGCCGGCAGAAAAACTGCCTGTGCCCATGCCATAACCAATCAGCATTCCATCTTCCGTTTTCATGGAACGCGGTTTGGGGTTGCGTTTAAACCAGCCAATCCTGTCAGCAGCTTCCTGGTAACATTCTTTTAAATACTTGCTGGACCAGGGTAGGTTTTTTTCAGGATCAATATCAGCATGATTGCGCAGCCGAAGTTCAATCGGGTCAAGGTTTAATTGATAAGCCAGTTCGTCCATCGCACAATCCAAAGCAAAAGCGCCGGAAGCTTCTCCGGGCCCGCGCATCCAGGTTGGTGTGCTAACGTTTAAGGGCAAAATGCGATAGCGTGTATTTACATTTGGGCAGGCATATAAAAACCTGGAAACATTGACTATTCCTTCTGTAAATTCTTCATAAGCAGAAGTTTGGCTTATCGCTTCATGACTGATGCCCACCAGTTTTCCATCTGCTGTTGCACCCAGGCCAATTTTTTGCCAGCTATATGGCCGGTAACCTACCATCGTAAACATCTGCTCGCGGCTGATGACTATTTTTACAGGCCGGTTTAATTTCTGTGCGGCCATTACCGCTGCAATTTCGTGCGGCCAGGTACGCAGTGCGTTTCCAAAAGCACCGCCAACATAAGTAGCCACAACTTGTACGTTTTCTGCCGGGATCTTAAATGCCTGCGCAATAGTTCCCTGCGATCCTTTTAAAGATTGTGTTTTATCATAAATAGTAACTTTATCGGCGGCTTCCCAAACGGCAGTGATAGACTGCAGTTCCATAGGGTTGTGCACTTCCGTCGGGATTACGTATTCTGCTTCTATTTTTACCGCAGCATTTTTGTAAGCTTCTGCTTCGCCACGTAAATAATCGCCTGTCGAATTCCTGTTTTTTACCTGGGCCGGAAAATCGGCATGACTTATATTTTCATTAAAACCAGTTTGAAAAGAGGCTTTCTGGTATTGCACCTGAACTAACCCGGCAGCGAACTGTGCCCTTTCCAAAGTATCAGCCACGACCAAAGCAACGGGCTGACCATAAAAATAAATGGTATCGTCAGAAAAAACACGCAAAGGCTGCCCTTTTGTGGTTTGCCCTTTTGCCGGATTTGACCCTTCGGAATAACCCGGGATTTGCGGTGCGTTAAAATGAGAGAACACGGCCAAAACACCAGGTGCACGTTCTGCTTTTTTGCTGTCCAGGCTTTGCACGTTGCCGCTGACAACCGTGCTTGTAACCAGTACGCCATAAGTTAGTTTTGGTATCGGAAATTCTGCCGAATAACGTGCGGCACCGGTTACTTTTAACCTTCCATCTACCCGGTCCATGCCTTCAACAGCCCCGCCGTTAAAGAAATTTTGCTTCTCCATCAAACTCATGCGATTCCTGATGCTGTTTTTAAGGCCTGAATAATTGTGTTAGGTGCCATTTTCAACTTAAAAGAATTGTATTTTAATCCTTTTGCGCCCTGCATGGCTACGTTTGCAGCGTGTTTAAAAGTTTCTTCTGATGCTGGTTTGCCAAGCAAAGCTTTTTCGGCTTCGGTTAATCTCCATGGTTTGTGCGCTACGCCGCCCATAGCCAACCGTGCTTCTTTTATCATATTGTTTTTGATGTTGAGGGCCGCCGCAACAGAAACGAGTGCAAAAGCATAGGAAGCACGGTCGCGCACTTTTAGGTAATGAACGTTTTTACTGAAAGTGTTGTCCGGGATTTCTACTCCCGTGATCAATTCATCCTTAGCCAAAGTATTGTCCTTTTCGGGACGATCCCCCGGTAAACGATGAAAATCTGAGAATAAAATCTGCCTGTCCCCTTTCGGCCCCGAAACCAAAACTGTAGCATCTAAAGCCGCTAACGCAACATTCATATCACTTGGGTTAACAGCCACACATTGCGGGCTGGCACCAAAAATGGCGTGCATCCGGTTGTAACCTTCCAATGCACCACAACCAGAGCCGGGCTGCCGCTTATTGCAAGGCAGATCGGTATTGTAAAAGTAGTGGCAACGTGTGCGCTGCATCATATTGCCGCCAATGGTAGCTACGTTTCTTAACTGAGCAGAAGCACCGGCATTTAAAGCCATTGTCAGCAGCGGCTGGTTCTGCAGCACCAATTTATTTTCTGCAACATCACTATTGGTAGCCAGTGCACCAATATACAAGGTTTTGGTTTGTTTTCTTATTTCGGAGAATGGCAGGTTGTTAATATCCACTAACTTTTCCGGAGCGGTAACGCCGCTTTTCATCAGGTCTATGAGATTGGTCCCTCCGGCAATGAACTTTGCGGCAGGATCTTTTACCAATGCACCGATGGCTGTTTTAGCAGTTGCAGCCCTAACATATTGAAACTGGTTCATACTTTTTGCCCTCCGTTCTTTACTTCTGTAATGGCGTTTACAATATTTGGGTAAGCGCCGCAACGGCAAATATTACCGCTCATATATTCACGTATTTCAGTTTCCGAATCTGCATGTCCTTCCCGGACACAAGCCACGGCCGACATGATTTGGCCTGGCGTGCAGTAACCGCACTGAAAACCATCGTGCCTGATAAAAGCTTCCTGCATGGGGTGCAGTTGGGCCCCGTTTGCCAGACCTTCTATCGTTGTTACCTTTTTACCTTCGTGCATTATAGCTAAAGTGAGGCAGGAATTTAATCGTTTCCCATTTACATGAACGGTGCAGGCACCACATTGGCCGTGATCGCATCCCTTTTTAGTTCCTGTAAGGGAAAGTTGCTCCCTCAGTAAATCAAGCAACGTTACACGCGGCTCGACCGACAAGCTATGCCTAACGCCGTTGATCTCTAGCTTAAGTGGTACTTTTTCAAATGCTGAAGCCAGTTTTTCGTCTATTTCTTTTTCTGCAGCAGTTACAATGCTTACAGGTGTAAGCGCAATGGCCGATAATAAAGAAGTTTTTTTAAGGAAATCACGACGGCTTGAACCTGTATTTTCATCCGGTATGAAACACTGATCTTTATCCATAAATTTTTTGATTTTTCCGCTTTAAAATTACTCTTTTTACCTGCATAAAAAAGCATTCAATTGTGTGATTTTTTTGTTAAGATTAATAGGCTTACATTTTTTGCCATATTTTTTCTTTGGGGTTTACTTTTTCGTAAAGCTGGTTTAGCACTGTAAACCGGAGCGTTTCTTTACTTCCCAATCCCAAAAAACCTTTGCTTTCTAAACTTGTGTCAAACAAAGTAAACACGTGGTTTTGCAGTTCCTGGTTAAAGTAGATCAGCACGTTCCGGCAAATAATCAATTGAAACTGGTTAAAAGAAGTATCGGCCGCGAGGTTGTGCGTAGAAAAAACAGTCCGCTTCTTTAACTGCTCATTTAATCTCACCCCATCAAAATGCCTGGTATAATAATCAGACAAAACCCTTGTTCCACCTGCCTGTAAGTAATTTTCGGCACATAGCTGCATATTGCTTAGCGGAAAAATACCGGAAGAAGCTACTTTTAGTACTTCGGGATTAATATCTGTTGCATATAAAACAGACTTTTGCAACAAATTAAGTTCCTGTAGTAAAATAGCAACAGAATATACTTCTTCCCCTGTAGAGCAGCCTGCATGCCAGACCCGGATCAGCGGACAAGTGCTTAAAAAAGGGAAAACCTCGTTTCGGAGCGTTAAAAAGAAAGAAGGGTCCCGGAACATTTCTGTTACCGGCACCATTACTTCGGCAATAAACCACCTTAAATATTCTGCGTTACTGGCAAGCAGGTAACGAAATGTTGAAAAGCCTGCAAAAGAACGCAGGTTGAAAAGGCGGCTGATGCGCCGTTGAAGCATGGGTTTGGAGTAGCCGGTAAAATCGTAGCCGTAAACGTCTATCAGATCGGTCAGCAATATTGCGATTTCTTCTTCACTCAGTATTACAGACATATTTTATACCGGTAAAAGAAGCATTCAAGATAAAATGACTGATTAAAGTGACTGATCGTAAAGCCAAACGCGCAAAAGCGAAATCAGCTGGTCAACATCAACAGGTTTTGAGATATAATCAGAAGCGCCGGCTTCGATACAAGCTTCACGGTCTGCCGGCATTACTTTAGCAGTAACGGCAATAACCGGCAACTGCTTAAAATTTGGATGCTGCCTGATTTGCCGGAGGCTTTCGTAACCATCCATTTCGGGCATCATCATATCCATCAAAACAATGTCTATATGCTGCTGCTCCAGCTGCTCCAGTGCTTCGCGGCCATTGGTAGCTGTAGTAACGTTCATTTTATATTTTTCGAGAGATTTGGTGAGCGAGAAAATGTTGCGCACATCATCATCTGCAATTAAAATGGTTTTGTTTTTCAATACTTCAGTAAGCGCATCCGGTTTTTTTGACAATTTGTTGACCGCACTTGGTTCTTTACCTTCCATAACATGTAAAAAAAGGGCAACTTCGTCTAGTACACGCTGGTAAGACTGTGCTGTTTTTACCACGATAGAATCTGCAAAGCGTAAAATTCGGCCTTCTTCGGCTTCGGAAAGGTTTTTACCGGTAAAAACAATTACAGGAATACGGTCCAAACCAGGCTGCCGGGTAATGATTTCCAACGATTCGTAAATTGCTTTGCCTGAAATGCCCATTTCCATAATCACGCAGTCCACTTCACGTTTTTGCAGCGTTGTTATACTTTTATCAATACTTCCGGAAATTTCCGTGGTAATGTTAAAGGTTTGCAGGAAATAGGAAAGCGCTTTGGCGTGTTGCTCATTATCTTCCACAATCAGTACTTTTTTTGGGCTTCGGCGGATGGCATCTTCCAGTTTTTCGAACACAGTTTTCATCTGCACCAGTGCAAACGGTTTATTGATAAAATCAACCGCCCCCTTTAAAAGGCTTTCCTTTTTAACTTCCAGGGATGACATGACGTGCACCGGAATGTGCCGCGTTGCCGGATTGCTTTTCAATTCTTCCATTACTTCCCAGCCATCTTTAACCGGCAATTGTATATCCAGCAAAACCGCAACGGGTTTATATTGATGCACCATTTCTAAACCCAGGTCCCCCCTTACGGCAACAATACCTTTATAGCCTTTTTCGTGGGTAAACTTTAATAAAGCACTTGCAAAAACAGTATCGTCCTCAATGATCAGGATGAGTTTGTCGCCCTCTTTCAGTTTGTCCCGGTCGTCTTTAATCTCTGCAGGAATTAGTGTTGTAACGTGTTTTATCCTGGTGTTTACCGATACAGGTGCTTCTTTTACCGATGATTTTTGTGCGTCTATAGATTTAGCATAAATTTCTCCCGTTTCGGTTATCAGGCCATTAGGTTTTTCTTTTGGGATTGATAATATAAACTCACTCCCTTTTCCCGGTTCACTAATGAGCCTGATTTCCCCCTGCAACAGTTCTGCTATTTTCCTGCTGATGGAGAGGCCTAAACCTGTACCGCCGTAATTTCTACGGGTAGAACCATCTGCCTGACGGAAAGGTTCGAAGATGAGTTCCTGATCTTTCGGTGAAATCCCGATACCGCTGTCGGTAACAGAAAACCGGATGAAATCCGGCTTATCATCGGCCTCTATCTTTAAACTCACTTCACCTTGTACCGTAAACTTTAGTGCGTTTGAAAGTAGGTTTTTCAAAATCTGCTCCAGCTTGGGCTTATCCGTTTCAATTACATCAGGCAAAACCGGATTAGCGGAAATGTTTAGCGTTAGTTTCTTTTCGCGCGCTACCGGCATAAACAAGCCCTGCATTTCCGAAACTATTTCGCCGATCGTGATTCGTTCGTAATCGGCGTCCATTTTGCCTGCTTCTATTTTTGAAAGATCAAGGATTTCATCAATCAAATTTAACAAACCATTTCCCGAACCTAGTATCACCTGCGCAGATTCTATTTGCTCCGAAGATAAATTCCCTTCGTTGTTTTCGGCCAAATGCCTGGAAAGCAATAATATGGAATTTAAAGGGGTACGCAGTTCGTGCGACATGTTGGCCATGAACTCTGTTTTATATTGCGTGGCCAGTTCCAGTTCTTCGGCCTTACGCTGTATTTCCAGGTTGCGTTCCAGAATCATTAAATTACGTTCTTCCAGCAGGTGGCTCCGTTCTTCCAGCACCTGGTTGGATTGTTCCAGTTCTTCCTGCTGCACACGCAATTCTTCATCCGAAAGTTGCAGTTTTTGTGTGTATGCTTCCAGCTCGGCATTCATGTTTTCGAGTTCGCGCTGCCGTTTGCTCAATTCTTCGGTTTGAAGCTGCGTTTGGTTTAGGAGTAGTTGCAGTTCGTGGTGGTTACGAACGGTATGCAACGCAATACCAATATTCTGGACCACCAGATCTAAAAAATGAAAGCTTAAATCAGAATAACTTTCTATCGAGGCCAGTTCAATTACACCTAAAACCTGTTTTTCATGACAAATAGGTACGGCAATAATGTTAGCCGGTTTAATCCCGCCGCTTGCATAGCTAATGGCAATACTGTTTTTATCGATGTTTTTTAAGTGAGTTGCTTTTTTGCTGACCGCACACTGGCCTACAAGCCCTTCCCCAACTTTAAATTCCTGATGATGACCTTGTGCTAATGCGTAACCGCTTTGAAGATGCAATACGTCCTGCTCTAAAGTATAAAATGCGCCTACATTACTTTTTGTATATTCAACTAAAAATTCAAGTACCTGTGTAGTTAAAGCTGCCTGCCCTTTTTGCCCCAGCATTTTATCGTTCAGGCTGTTTATTCCTTTTTGCAGTGATTCATTAGCTTGTAACGACTCTGCCATTTTGTTTAAGGAAACAGACAAACCACCTAAATTGTCCTGCTCTTTATCGTTTACCCGGATCTGGTAATCACCGTTAGAAATCTGACCTGCAATACCATGAATAATATTTAGCCTCGTGGCCATTAGCCCTTCCTTGTGCTCTAAATCCTGACGCAGTTTTATATTTTCATCATATTTTTTTTGCAGTTTAAAATAGTAAACAACAGAGATCACTATGGTCAAAACAGCAGCAAAAACAATAATTATAGGTGCAAAAGCAGTAAGAAAAAGTTGTGCGGCCGCTGATGCCGATAAAAGTGCTTTCTCATGGTTTTCCATGTTGCTTACCATGCCACGCAAAGAATCCATATCGTCCTTGCCTTGCTTAAGCTGGGCAATACTGATGCTTTTGCCTGTACGTTTATCGTTAATTAACCGTTGAAGTCCGTTCAATTGCAATAAGACAGCACTTTTTAGTTCATTGATATGCTGTTGCCAGTAAGCGTCATCAGCAGTAAGCGAATCTACTTCTTTTAGCGTGCCAAAAACTTTCTGTGCAGATCCGTTGTAAGGTTGCAGGAACACTTCTTCCCCCGAAAGCAAAAAACCCCTCTGCCCGGTTTCGGCATCTTTCATGGTAGAAATTATGCTTTCCAGCTTCCCGATCACATTGTTGTTTTGGTGGACTTTTTCGGCATTGTTTAAAAGACTGTGTATGCTGAGGTAAGATGCGATCGAGCCAATGATAACAAGCAGCAGCGACAGCCCAAAGCCGATCTGCAAATCGCGGTTGATATTGGTTTTCATTTAATCTTAGTATTATAATTTTAATTTTGCTGCTCAACCTGATAAACAGGAAGCGTAAAATAAAATGAGGAACCTTTGCCCGGCTCGCTGTCAACACCATAACGGCCATGATGCCTTTTGATGATCTCGGCACAAATGTACAAGCCCATGCCCAGGCCCTGGAAACGGTTAGATGATTCTTCTACCCGGTAAAACTTGGTAAAAAGGCTTGCCTGTTTATCTTTTGGGATACCAATTCCAGAATCGGTGACGTTGATCATGACTTCATCCGGAGAGAGAACAGAAACATCAAACAATATCTCAGTTGAATCCGGGGAATATTTGATCGCATTCGTCAAATAGTTCAGGATCACTTGTTCAATCCGTATTTGATCACCATAAACCCTAACATCGGCCAGGCCGGTTTTAATGATGTTATGGCTTGGATAAGTTTGGCGGATGATATCTACGGCATTTTCAACAATCGGGTCAATGTCATAAACCTTGTTTATAAACTCGAGTTTTCCGCTTGCAATTTTAGAAGTGTCAAGCAAGTCATCAATTAAAATGTTCAGTTTTTCCAACTGCTGGCGCGTGCGCTCGATGTACTTTTTTGCTTCCTCTTTCAGGTCGCGTTCAACAGATCGGTCAACCATTTGCATGTAACCTTTTATAGAAGTAAGGGGCGTTTTCAGCTCATGGCTGGCCATGCTGATAAACTCATCCTTCGTTCTTTCTGCCTGCTTTCTAAATTCTATTTCTTCTACCAAAACCTGCTGCATGTTTTGCAATTCCCGGGTTTGCCCGTACAATTTAATAAAGGTTTTAACCTTGAGCACCAATACGTCCGGGTCAAAAGGTTTAACCAGGTAATCCCTGCCGCCGGAAGCGTAACCTTTGCTAATGAACTGTTTGTTCACATTTACTGCGGAGAGAAAAATAATAGGGATATCTTTTGTTTTGCTGTAACCTGAAATCGATTCGGCTACTTCAAAACCATCTAAACCAGGCATTTGTACGTCCAGGATAATCAGTTCGTAATTATTTTTCAGCACTTTTTTTAAGGCCTCCTCTCCTGAGAGTGCAGAATCAACCTCAAACAAATGCTTTTCGAGTATTCTTTTTAAAGCAATTATATTTTCAAACTTATCGTCAACTATTAATATCATGTAATCGGATATGAGAAATCAGGCTAAAATAAAAACATATTTTCTTTTTAACGCAGGAAATGCCAATAATGGTTTGTAACGATACTTTTATCTGTAAAAAACCTGTTTCCGATTTTTTACAGATAATGAAAAAAACCTTTGAAAAAGCACCTGATAAAAAACGTGTGTTTTATGTTGCCAGGAACAAAAAACTGCGATTATTTAAACTGACCGAATTGCCGGGGGCTTTTCTAAATTTATACCTGAAAAACAACCATGCTTCTTTTGTCCTTATAAATAGGTGTTTGTACCGCATTTCATCAATTAAAAAAACAGAAAGATTGTGTTTTTTGTAGGATAAAAGAAGCATGTAAAATAAATTAGCAAAGCAAGGTTTGGTTGTATTGACTGATGATTTTGAATTACATCATTACATTTTATGCAATAGGGGAACTGCCGCCAATATGAACCCTTTTAGAGGTGAATATTTATTAAAATAATTACCGGGGGGGAGGGACATTCATCAAAAACACTACTCCTTGTCCATTTTGTTCTGTGGCGGCAAAACAGCTACGTCACGCTCAACTTCTTTTTGTTCTATATGTACCGCATAACTTGCCGGCTCAATTTTTACGCCTTTAAATTCAGCATAAACCTGCGTAAATTCGGCGCCAAAATACAAAATAGCAGATGTATAATATACCCAGACCAGGATGACGATGAGGGAACCGGCTGCACCGTAAGTAGAGCCAGTGCCGGTGGTAGAGATATAAAGCCCGATTAAAAAACGGCCGATCATAAATAAAACCGCGGTAAACAAAGCACCGGAACGTACATCTTTCCAGGCAATCTTCACATCCGGCAGCACTTTGAAGATGACACCGAACAGTATGGTTATCACAATAAAACTGATAACCAAATTAACAACGTTTACCAGTATCACGGTTATATCCGGAAGAAACCGCGTAAGTATACCGCTTAAAGCAAGCACTAAACCATTCACAACCAGCGAAACGATCAGTAGAAAGCCTAAAGCCACGATCAGGGACGAAGACAGCAAACGATCTTGCAGGAGTTTCAACCAGCCACGTTTTGGCTTTGCCTTTACCTTCCAGATCATATTGATCGAATCCTGGATCTCTACAAAAATACTGGTTGCACCAAGCAGTAAAACCACACCGGCAATTATAACAGCAGATGTTGTTTTGCCCGACAGGCTTACACTTTTAATCATATCTTGTACCTGTTTTGCAGCCTGGTTTCCTACCAATCCATTGATCTCCCCAAAGATTTTGTTATTGATGGCATCTTGTTTAAAAAACAAACCAACCAGGGAGATCAGCAATAAAAGTAATGGAGCCAGCGAAAAAACGGTATAATAAGCCAGCGACGCGCTTAGCTTTAAACCCTTGTCATCCAGAAAACCGTTAAATGCACCTGATAACACTTTAAACCCGTTTTTAAACGCTTCTTTTGTGAAGTAATTTTTCATCTAGGAATTTGTTGATTTTTAATTTGTAACCCAAGCTTGCATAAAACTTATCTGGCTTTAAATCTATTAAAAATTTGATTAACGGTGCGCTATTGATATTGTTTACCAGAATTACAATAAAGTATTAACTTTAAACGCGGAGGCAATGCTGTTTTTATCGGATAAAAATTGGTGTAAAAGCTTAAAGTAATTGTTGATTACAGATATTTTTAAAACATTCAAGTTAGTTTTAGGATGATAAAAACAGCATTTTTTTTATTGTTGCTTTTTTTGCTCTCAAATTTTGCCAGGGCTACGGAAGTGCATATCGATCAGTTTATCCTGAAAGAAAACCCTTTTGCAAAAGACGAGGTAGCGGTGGTAGCTTCGGATTCGGCCGGAACAACACAGGAAAAGATCAACGGTTTGTTCGATTTTACCATCAACGGTTTCAAAGAAGCGTTACGGTTTGAAAATGGGACCGCTTTCTATCACCATAAATTAGAAAAATCAAGTTTCTTGTACCTCAAGCATATTGACGAGGCAGGATCACATGCCAGGTTGTATTACATTTACAAACACGATTCCAAACTTGACCCTTATTACATCAGCTGGAAATTTCTGGTAGCCGTCCCGATCGTTTTGATTTTATTAGGCTACATGTTTAAGCGCTTTATCATTGTTGCTTTCGTTATTTTTTGCCTGTTCGGTTATTTTAACTACCATGGCGGCATGAGTTTAGGGACTTTTTTTGAAACGATTTTTGACGGGTTGAAACACTTGTTTTAAAACGGCATCCCAATGCCAAAGTTCAATTGCATGAAGCTGTACTTTTCGCCATTGTTTTGAAAATAATCATTTTTAAACGAACCGGAACGGAACAATTCGTCCAAATGGTTTATTAAAACCCATTGATCGCTACCGCTAAACTGCGGATCCTTAAACTTAAACCCTGCATCCAACCGGAAAACAAAGAAATTTAAGTCAAGCCGGATTCCCGTCCCTACGCCTATGCCCATTGTTTTTGGCAGGGTTGCAAACGAAAATTTGCCCCCGGGATTTTCGAGCGGCTGGTCCCTTAGCCGCCATACATTTCCAAAATCACTAAAAATTGCCCCTTTTAATTTAGAACCAAAAAAATCACTCGAAATTTTATAACGGTATTCTGTATTGGCAATAATTTTAATTTCCCCAAACTGGTCTAAGTATTTAAAACGCGCACGTTGTAAATCGTCAGAATAAAACGCAGCACGGTTAAAACTGCCGGGGCCAAGCGTACGCGGCAACCAGGCACGCATGTCATTAGCGCCACCAACGTAAAAATTTTTTTCAAAAATAAGCTGGTTACTATTACCGTATGGCACGCCCAGGCCCGGATTGATCCTGAAAATAAACTGCCTTTCCCCGCCTAAACTTTTATAAAAACGCAAGTCGGCTTCCCCTTTAACATATTGCGAAAAAGCTTGTCCAAAAACAGTACGCTGGCCCAATGTGTCTTTTTTAGCACCTGTTAATTTACTTATCAAAGCCAGTGTATTTCCGCCCACATCTACACTTCCCCTAAAAAAAACAAAGTTGTGATAGCTGGTCAACAAACTGTAATTGCGGGAATAGGTGTATTGGCTCCCGGCCGTAAAAACAGTACGGCCAATCAGATAAATATACGAGTAACGGTTTTTCGCAAGCAATACCTTAGATGCGGCAGGATCTATTTTCCCGGAAGAAAACTCTATGTTTATGGGTGTAAAAGAGTGGAATATGCGGTTGTTTTCGGCCCAGTCATAAGTAACAGAATTGATAATGCTCGTGCGTGCAACTAAACTGTTCTGGAAATAATATTGAAAATTTGAAGCAAAAGTAGTATGCGGTATGCCATAACGGCCTAAAGCAGGGATCCTGAAAGGGGAAATAATGCCCGGATAAACCAGGTTTGCACCTATTTTAAAATCCTGATTTTGGATACCGTTTATTAAAGCTGCCTGCTGCGCATTATTGTATAAAACACTGTAGTTGAATTTGATCTGTAAGATTTCTGCGCCGCCAAATAAGTTACGGTTGGTGTAAGTATTGCCTACGTTAAAACCATAACGCCCGCTGTTGAAAATAAATTCGCCTTCTACCCGGTTAGACATCTTTTTTAACGGTATCAAGCCCAGGCGGATGTTTAAACGATTACTGCTGTCTGCCGTTTTGGTATATGTTGGGCTGGGCACGTTCCGAAAAACGTTTAACTCTGATAACCTTGCAGTAGTTAAGGTTTGATTATCAATGTTATAAATCTGGCCTTTTCTTTGAAAGATATAATTGGTAATTATTTTAGGCTTAAACTTTCCCGAAAAATCCACAAACCTGAACTCCGAATCCAACTGTAGCGTGTCTGCTTTGCCGCGTTCGCGGCCGTTGCTCCTGGAAACCACAATCAGCGTGTTGTTGATGGTATAAGGCGTGTGCGCTTTTTTGTTTGCCGGGTTATCTACCACCATTCGCACATCTACCAAACCTTTGTTAAAATTTGTATCAACCGAAAAATTAATATATGGCCTGGAAAAATCATAGTAGCCGTTCCGTTTCATCAACTGGTAAAACTGCTCACGGTCGTAAGCTAAACTGTCCTCATCGTAACGCTCGTTTGGTTTGACCCGGGTTATCAAATTTTTATTGGCATGAAACAAAGCTGCCAGTTTTGGGTCGGCGATACTATCCTTGTAACGCCTTACTTTAAACAGCGTTCCGGGTGTAACGGTAAAAATAAGTTCGGCCCTTTTGTTTTTTATTTTGATTTCATCGGCAACCCTTGCATTTAAAAAACCTTTGTTCTGCAAAAATTTCTGGATCTGCAACCGGGAAAACTCCACTAACGTGCTGTCTAAAATAGCAGGCGGCTCGCCAATGTTCTTCTTGCCGTTTTTACTAAAAGCGTAATAGAACTGCAAGTTGACAGCACTGTTGGGCTGCTGCTGTTTATCTACATAGTTTTTGGCAGCCTCGGCATACTCATCGTCAATACCTTTAATCGTTATTTTGCGCACCAGTGCCTGGTTATCTTTTAAACGGCGCGTTAAGCTACAGCCCGAAACCAGGATCAGCAATAAAATACTTAAAATTGTAAAAGAATAAAATTTAGCGTACAGGTATGGTTTCAAAGTCTCAGATCTCTTTTTTAAAATCATTACAACAAAAGAAGCACAGAAAAGAGCATGGCCTATTCCTGGTTGAAGGGCTGAAATCTGTTACTGATTTTTTGCAGTCAGACTTTTATACGATAGAAACAATTTATCATACACCACATTCGGCATCAAAAATGCTGAAAGTTTCGGGTAATATAAAGTTTCAGGAAGTTTCAAGTTCTGAACTTGAAAAAATCAGCAGCCTGAGCACACCGCAAGAGGTAATTGCGTTGGTTAAAATACCAGTCTGGCCCGAAATACAACCACAACAATTGGCCGGTAAATTTACACTTGTGCTGGATGGAGTGCAGGATCCGGGGAATTTGGGAACCATCATTCGTACAATCGACTGGTTTGGAATTTCAACGGTCATTTGTTCTGAAGATACCGTAGATATTTATAATCCGAAAGTGGTACAGGCCACGATGGGCTCGCTTTCGCGGATACCCGTTCATTACGCCGACTTGCTTCTTTTACTGCCTAAAATTAAGCAAGCTGTTTTTGGTGCAATGCTGAATGGTGAAAATATTTACCAAACCGATTTTGGCACAGAAGGATTAGTTTTATTAGGAAACGAAGGCAATGGCATCCGCCCGGAAATACAACCTTTTATCAGCAGGAACATCACCATACCTCAAATTGGAAAAGCAGAATCTTTAAATGTGGCCATTGCTGCCGCTGTTTTTTGTAACGAGATCAGCAGAAACAGGTTGAAATAAAAATTGACCGGCAATAATATTTTACTATTTTTGCAGGCTTAAATTAAGGTCGGGTGGCCGAGTGGCTAGGCAGAGGTCTGCAAAACCTTTTACAGCGGTTCGAATCCGCTCCCGACCTCAACATAAAATATTAAAAAACAAAGATCATGGGTGTTACTCGTTTAAAAAGAAAAACCAGAAAAAATAAAACTGTTTCCCGTTTGGAAGTACAGCATTTAAAATTAGCGACCAATTTAGAACTGGGTTCACGTTCGGCAGAGCCTAAAAAGAGCCAGCTGACAATAAACAACGAAGCTATCCGTATTGCTTTGGGCAAATAAGAAAGCTTCTTTTATCGGTATAAAATATGTAAATCCTGTTTGCTTTGTTGCAGGCAGGGTTTTTTTCTGTCATGCCGAGCTTGTTTCGGCATCCCTTTATAAAGGTGATTTTTTATGACAGGAGCGATGCCGAAACAAGTTCGGCATGACAAAAAGCATTTCAAATGCTTCTTTTTAGTAAACTTTGATTGATCTTTTTAATTAATCCCGGCCCTTCATAAATAAAACCTGTATAAAGTTGAATAAGCGAAGCGCCGGCTTCCAATTTTTCCAAAGCATCTTTTGCAGAATGAATCCCTCCAACACCAATGATCGGGAAAGCTTTTTCGGATTTAGCCGATAAATAGCGGATCACTTCTGTTGATCGTTTAGCTAAAGGCTTGCCGCTTAGCCCACCGGTCTCATCCTTGTTTTTCCCGGAATGATTTAAGCCTTCGCGACCGATGGTTGTATTGGTGGCGATCACACCGGCAATACCGCTTTCTTTTACAATTTCGATGATGTCGTCCAACTGTTCATTCGTTAAGTCGGGAGCGATCTTGAGCAGGACCGGCCGCGAAATATCATTCTTTTTATTACGCTGCTGCAAGGTTTGCAGCAGTTTTTTTAACGGCTCTTTTTCCTGCAATTCCCGCAAACCCGGCGTGTTTGGCGAACTCACATTTACCACAAAATAATCCACTACATCAAACAAACGGTCGAAACATTTAACATAATCGCTCACGGCGTCTTCATTTGACGTATTTTTATTTTTGCCGATGTTGCCGCCGATGATAAGGAGCGGGGTGTGAGGTGTGGATTTACGGTATCGGCGGAGGCGTTCTGCAACCACATCTACCCCCAAATTATTAAAACCCATCCGGTTAATTAGTCCGGCATCTTCTTTGAGCCTGAACATCCGTGGTTTCGGGTTTCCGGGTTGCGGCAAAGGCGTTACGGTCCCAATCTCTACAAAACCAAAACCAAGATTGGCCATTTCGCCCATCATTTCCGCGTTCTTATCAAAACCAGCGGCAAGCCCAACCGGGTTCTTAAACTTCAACCCAAAAACTTCCCTTTCTAATACCGAATTTTCTATGCTAAAAACAGTACGGCTTAAAGCGGCCGCACCCGGAAGCCGGTTAAATAGTTTTAAACCGGCTGTTACAAAATGATGTATTTTTTCTGGATCGAACTGAAAGAAAAGCGGGCGGATCAGTTTATACATATAATATAAATGCTGTTTTTAGCACATTAAAATTAGTGCAAAATTTTAAAAATAAGTTCTTTCATCAGTCCGCCATTGTCGGTTGTGGCATCTACACCTTTACTTTTCAAATCATATTCACGCAGCAAACTGATGATTTGCATTGTTTTTCCAAAATTAAAAGTTCGCCCGGCTTGTTCAAAATCCCCAACCCGATACGGGCTCACGCCCAGTTCTTTTGCTACGTTTTGCGGCGATTTATCAACTACATACTGATAACGCAGCACTTTAGTAAAGTAGCTATTTAAGTTGCCAATAACAAGCGGAAAAGGGTTTGCTTTTGGGTTGGCTTCAAAATAATTGATGATGCGGTTGGCTTTCAATACATCTTTTTTGCTCAATGCGGTTTGCAATTCAAACACGTTGTATTCTTTACTGATGCCGATATTATCCTGGATATGTTGTGTGCTGATCTCTTGTCCCTGGGCAACGTTCAACATCAGTTTTTCCAGTTCGTTGGCAATTTTAGAAAGGTCATTTCCCAAATAATCAGCCAGTAAAGCTGCAGCCTGCGACTGTATCCGATAATTTTCAGCTTTGACCAATTGCTCTATAAAAGCCGGAATCTTATTATCGTAAAGCGGTGAAGCTTCAAAGATCAACCCGTTCTTTTCAATCGCTTTATAGGTTTTTTTGCGCTTGTCAAATTTTCCATACTTATAACAAAACACCAGGACCGTGCTTTGCAAAGGATTCTCCAGATAAGCCAGAAAAGGATTGATATGTTTCTTGTTATCGTCGTCGTTTCCCCAGCGCATGTCCTGTGCTTCTTTTACCAGTACAATTTGATAATCGGCCATCATCGGGTAACGTTTTGCCGCATTGATAACCGTCATCGGATCGGTATCCTTTCCGTAAAAAATGGTTTGGTTAAAGCCACGTTCTGCTTCGCTCAACAGTTCGTGTTCTACGTAATTGCTGATCTCATCTATAAAATATGGTTCCTCGCCATGCAGCAGATACAGCGGTTTCAGTTTCCGGTTTTTCAGGTCTTTAAGGATGTCTTCTGCAGTCATATTCCAGGTGCCAAATTACAAAAACAGTTTAGGTTTGATGCAGGATATTCCTGATTTTCGCTTAATGGAACTCCTCTGCCCGCTTAACCTGCCGCCCTACCCTTTTCGTTTGACGGAGCGAGACGGACAGTTTTTTGTGTTTGATGAGATCCGAAAGAAAACATTATTGCTTACACCGGAAGAATGGGTGCGCCAGCATTTTGTACAATTTTTAATAGTGCAAAAGAAGTATCCAAAAAGTTTGATTAAGCTGGAAGGTGGATTGAAGCTGCATGGCATGGCCAAACGGTCTGATATTTTGGTTTACAATTCCTCTGCAGAAAAACTTTTACTGATAGAATGCAAAGCACCGTCGGTAAAAATAACGCAATCGGTATTTGATCAAATTGCAAGATACAATATGGTACACCGCGTACCGCTCCTGGGCGTGACAAACGGGTTGCAACATTTTTACTGTAAAATTAATTTTGAGGAAAAACAGTATTCTTTTCTGGAAGAACTGCCTGATTATGAAGTGCCCTAAAAAATAATTAATTTCTGTAACCCTAATGGTGGTTTTACGTAGAGGATAAAAAACCTCCAAGTTGTATGACCAATCAACTCAACCTAACTTATCAAAACAATGTATTAAATTTAAACCGCCTTTGGTGGTCCAGTATCCTGGTTTTATCTTTTTTAGTGCTGATTACGCTATGGTCTTCCGTAGCTGAATTACCGGCATCTTTCAACCTTTCCAATATTGCGCTTTGCCTGTTGTTTATGGTAGCAATCTTGTTGGTTAAATTTAAAAGAAAGCAAGTTCCGTTTGTTAAAATTGAAGGCCAGCAGCTTCAATATTTTTGTCCGGTAAAAAAAGCATTGGTGATGATCCCGGCGGATGAAATCACAAGCGTAACCACACAATTTTGCGAGTTGCAAATCCACACTACAAATCGTACCCATTGCCTGAACATGAACAAGGTTAAACAGGAAAAACAACGCTGGGAAATTAAGGAGATGATCAGGAAGCTGGCAGTGGAGAATGGGAACGCTATGATGATTGACGATCGTAACAAAGCTTCCTGAACTTCATTTGGCTGACATTTCTACTCCGCCTGAAATTCCATTTTAATCGTAATCGAACCCGTTTTGTTCCTGCTGGAAGTGTTAAACGCGCCGCCGTAACTGTAATCTTCGTTGCTGTTTTTTCCGGTGATCTGGAAAACGCCCATGGTTGCTTTTTTTAATTTTCCCAGTCTGCTTCCGGCATTTCCGGCGATGGTTTCTGCACGCGCTTTTGCATCAGCACTGGCTTTGCCCAGCAGTTCCATCTTGACTTCGTTTAGTTTAGTATTGTAGAACAACGGCGCTTGGGAATTGAATTCAATTCCGTTCTCGATCAGTTCGGTTGCTTCCCGGGAGATTTTATCAACTTGGTCAACGTGTATAGATTCAACTTTAACCGTTTGCATTAAATTATAACCGGTAAATTCTTGTCCGATATTCCGGCCGCTACCATCCAGTTTCGGACTAAATTCTTTATTGATCATTACCGATGAAAAAACCATTTCATTGTTGCCAATGCCTTTTTTAGCCAGGTAATTTCGGATGGCATTTTCATCCGCCTTTAAAGCCGCGTAAGCACTTTTTAAATCTGGCGACTTGCGCGAATAAGTACCGTTCCAAACAATTAAATTGCTGTTAAAATCTTTTTCGGCCAAACCGGTAACCACAATGGTTTCCATCGTTGTTGAACGATACTTGTAAGCACGCCCGATAATGGCAAAAGCAATAATGGCCGAAATACCGATAATGGCCGCCGTAATAATTGATTTCATTGGATGAGGTTTTGCTGTTAAAGATAGTAAAAGCGGTGATAGTAATTGAGTGAGCGCGAGAAAAAACAGGGGTAAAAGAAGTAATTTAAATAAACCCGGATTTACAGTTTATACAGCGTGTTAGCTTTTAAAATACAAACCAATTATCATTAACGCCAAGGCTATAAATAACCCAACAAACCATTTGATCATATCTGTTTTAGCATTAGCTAAATCTTCTTTTGAAGCTAAATGAGTGGTTTTATCTACGACTGTTTTATCAATCTTAGCCTCAATGTAAGCTGTTAAACTTTCAGCGGTATCTTTATCCAGTTTTTCACTTAGCAAAGAATATAATTGAGTTATACTGATATTCATATAAATTTTATTGAATTTAATATTTGTAACCGAAACTTCTAATTTACAATTTTAAATCCTAAATCAGCTATTACTTCAAATTCTGACAAAGCTTCTTTGAAAATCGCAATCTTTACTTTTTCCATCTTTTTACTCATCATCAAAAGTTCGTAAATGCAGTTTAACATCTTTATGAAAAAAGAATTTCTGCCAACAACTAATCTACAATTGCTTCTTTGTTTAGATTATTCAAATATTCAAACATCAAGTCTATCTGTGAAGGTAGAACACGATCTGTAGATAATTCAGGAATGGAATTTTGCGCGAAAAAACCAATATCTAAAATATCAAATGCAGCGTTATAAACGCCACTGCTGATTTCACATTGAATAAACACTTTGTACACATAATCCAATTGAGGTGGATGCGGATGGCAGCGTTTATCCAATATGGCAAGCAGCTTTTTTGGTTTAACGGTAAAACCTGTTTCTTCCAATGCTTCTTTTACGGCTACTTCTGTAGGTGAAAGGCCAATATCGGCCCAGCCTCCGGGCAACGACCATTTTCCGTCTGCCTTTTCTTTTACCAATAGTATTTCCTGCTGCTCATTAAAAATCACGACACGTATATCAACCTTTGGGGTAATATATTCTTTTTTGCTTTGAAAATATGTGGATAGAATTTCCATTGGCTGTCCGGTAACCATAGCCATCATTTCCAAGCTAATCTGTTCCAACTCCTGATAACGCCCCAGATCATATTCATTACTGGAATAAGTTAAACCTAAATGTGCTATGGTTTTTAAGCGTTTGGCATAATTCAGAATTGCAATAGACGACATAGATAGAAAATATATAATATTTCTTGTTCTTTTAGTTTAATAACCCTGCCAAACCTTCTTCCAATATCGCAATCTTCGCTTCGGCATCTGCTTTTTTCTGCTGCTCGCCGGCCACAATTTCGGCTTTGGCGTTTTGCACAAAACGTTCGTTGGATAATTTTGCGGTAACAGATTTCAGGAAACCTTGCAAATAATCTAATTCTTTTTGTAAACGTTCGCGTTCAGCTTCTACATCAATATTATTAGCTAGTTCGATAAAAAATTCATCTGTTCCGGCAATGAAATTAGCTGCTCCGGAAAGCTTATCTTGGATAAAAGTAAATCTATTTAAATTTCCAAGTTTGGATAATATAAGTTGATAATTTTCGTAATTAATTTCTGAATTGGATTTGATGGATAAAGGTAAAGCTTCTTTTGGCGAAATCTGTTTCACATTCCGTGTGTTCCTGATCTCTGTGATTACTTCTTTTACCGTGTTAATTTCGCTAAGCAGTTTCAAATTGATTTCACCAATAGCAGGTTGTTGTGCCACAATGCAGCAATCGTTCCCTTCCCGCTCGCCGAACAGTTCGTCATGCCATAATTCTTCCGTTAAAAAAGGCATAAAAGGATGGACGATCTTTAAAATATTTTCAAAGAACACAACAGTTGCTGCATGCGTTGTGGCATCAATCGGTTGCTGGTAAACCGGTTTTACCATTTCCAAATACCAGGCACAGAAATCGTCCCAAACCAACTTATAAGTGGCCATTAAAGCTTCCGATAAACGGTATTGTTTAAAGTTCTCTTCGATCTCCGTCAAAGACTGGTTAAAACGGCTTTCAAACCAGGCAATTGCAGTTTGGTTTGGATTGGACAATTGCTGATCCACCTCCCAGCCTTTTACTAAACGGAAAGCATTCCAGATCTTATTGGCAAAGTTTCGGCCCTGCTCGCAATGGCTTTCATCAAACATCAGATCGTTTCCTGCGGGAGAAGAAAAAAGCATCCCAACGCGAACGCCGTCTGCGCCATACTTCCCGATCAACTCCAGCGGATCAGGGGAATTGCCGAGCGATTTGGACATTTTCCGTCCCAATTTATCGCGCACAATTCCCGTAAGGTAAACATTTTTAAACGGTGCTTCACCTTTAAATTCATGCCCAGCCATGATCATCCGTGCTACCCAGAAAAACAGGATCTCGGGCGCGGTAACCAGATCATTGGTTGGATAATAATATTGCAGGTCGGCATTCCCGATACTGTTTTTACTGCCAAAAAATAAAGGGTCGAAAACAGAGATCGGCCACAACCAAGAGGAAAGCCAGGTGTCCAACACATCTTCGTCCTGTTTTAAATAGTTGGTTGTGAGTTGTGGGTTACCTGTTGCCAGTTTCGCTTCCTCCAAAGCTTCTTCACTTGTTTTGGCAACCACAAATTGTCCGTTTGGTAAATACCAGGCCGGGATCTGCTGCCCCCACCACAATTGCCTGCTGATGCACCAATCCTTTATATTTTCCATCCAGTTTCGATAGGTATTGATGAACTTCTCAGGAATGAGCTTCACTTCCCCATCCAAAATGTAATCCAAAGCAGGACCGGCCATCTCTTCCATCTTACAAAACCATTGCATGGAAAGTCTCGGTTCAATCACCGCATCCGTCCGTTCAGAAAAGCCTATCTGCGATTTATATTCTTCTACTTTTTCTAAACTCCCGGCCTCTTCCAGCAGTTTGGCAATTTCTTTCCGGGCAGCAAAACGGTCTTTTCCAACTAAAATTTCCGCTTTCCCGTTGAGTGTTCCGTCATCGTTTAAAATATCTATAACAGGCAAATGGTGTTTTATACCGAGGTTATAATCGTTCAAATCATGGGCTGGTGTTACTTTTAAACAGCCTGTACCGAAATCCATCTCCACGTACTCATCCAGGATAATTGGAATTTCACGATTGATCAATGGGATTACCACTTTTTTGCCGATAAAAGAAGTATAGCGCTCATCGTTCGGGTTGATACAAATTGCTGCATCTGCCATAATGGTTTCGGGGCGGGTGGTGGCGATTACAAGGTAAAAGGCGGAAGGGTTAAAGGTTAAAGGTTGCTCGCCTCCTTCCCTTTCAGCCTTTTGCCTTTCACCTTTCCCCTCCTCCACAACCTCATACTTAATATAATACAATTTCTGGTTCACTTCCTTACGGATCACTTCTTCATCAGAAACGGCGGTTTTGCCCTGCGGATCCCAGTTCACCATACGCACGCCTCGGTAGATCCAGCCTTTTTTGTACAAATGGATAAACGTATCGATCACACCTTCGCTCATATCCGCATCCATGGTAAAACGGGTGCGGTCCCAATCGCAACTGGCGCCCAGCTTCTTCAATTGTTCCAGGATGATGCCGCCGTACTTCTCTTTCCATTCCCAGGCGTAACTTAAAAATTCTTCGCGGGTGAGGTCTTTTTTAGCAATGCCGCGTTCTTTCAGCATGGCCACCACTTTCGCTTCGGTAGCAATGGAAGCATGGTCTGTGCCCGGGACCCAGCAGGCGTTTTTGCCCTGCATCCGCGCCCTGCGTATCAAAACATCCTGAATGGTATTGTTGAGCATGTGGCCCATGTGCAGTACGCCGGTTACATTTGGCGGAGGCATCACAATCGTATAGGGTTCGCGTTCATCCGGAACGGACTTAAAAAAGCCATGTTCCATCCAATATTGATACCATTTATCTTCGGTTTCTTTGGGATTGTATTTTGTAGGGATTTGCACGTTTAAAAAATTCGGAGTGAAAATATTTTGTCAAAAATAGGTTTTAACGCGGATTTTTTGAAGAAAGCTGTTTTATAAAAAACAGGTGCTAAAAGAAGTATCAACCTAAATCAGGAAAATAAGCTTTCATGTAAACTGTAAATTTTCGATAACAATAATTTTACAATTAAAAAGAAAACAATTAGCAGGCCTTTTTGCAGGTTGATTTTGACAGATCAATCAGAAGAATTTATAAATCAAACATTTACCTAACAGATGTAGATTTTATGCCAATAAAAGAAGCATTTGAATTACTTCATAATTCTTTTATCGTCACTTTTTATAATGTATATTTAACATCTAATTAAAACAACAAATAATTTTAAACGATGAAGTTGAAGCATTCAGGACTGGTGGTTACCAGCGCAGTTTTGTTTTCGGTAAGTGCAATGGCCGGAAACGGAGATCCGGTAAAGGGTGGAAAACCGGTTCCGCCTAAAAAGTTTATTGACCGTGCCAACATGGACCTGAGCGTAAAACCGGGAGACGATTTTTTTGAATATGCCAACGGTACCTGGCTTAAAAACAATACGATCCCGGCAAAAGAAAGCCGTTGGGGCAGTTTCAATGTGTTGCGCGATTTTAACATCAACGCTGTAAAAACCCTGTTAAACAAAGCAGAGGCCGATAAAAACACAGCACCGGGATCTATTGAAAAACGGGTTGGCGATTTTTACGCTGCTGCCATGGACAGTTTAACCATTGAAAAATCAGGTTATACACCGATTAAACCCGAGCTGGATAAAATCAACGCGATTACTGATCTGAACGGTGTTTTAAATGAAGTTGCGGTGATGCGCACTTCCGGAATGGGTTCGCCCCTGTTCGGTTTTTATGTTGCACAGGACCGGAAAAACGTTAATAAAATGATCCCGCAATTTAGCCAGGGCGGTACTTCGCTGCCGGATCGTGATTATTACCTGAAAAGCGATGCGAGAACACAAAAAATCCAAGCTGCTTATAAAAATTACATCACAACACTCTTTACTTTAACTGGTGCCGATGCCGCAACTGCACAAAAAAATGCCGAAACTATTTTTGGTATAGAAAAAGCATTGGCAACATCACAAATGAGCCGGGTTGAAATGCGCGACCCGTATAAAACCTACAATAAATTTGCGGTAAACGATTTTAGTAAAACAACGCCGGAACTGAATTGGGTTGATCTGATGGCTAAAATGAAGGTTAAAGGTGAGGATTCGATCCTGGTTTCCAACCCAAAGTTTTTTAAAGATGAAGATGCCTTGATCAAAGCCACACCGTTAAACGATTGGAAAACTTACCTGCAATGGAACGTGCTTAAAAGTTCTGCTTCTTATTTGAGCTCCCCTTTTGTAAAAGCCCAGTTTGCTTTCAGTCAGGTTTTATCCGGACAAAAAGTGCAAACACCACGCTGGCAGCGCATGTCGTCCTTAACAGATGGCGCCATTGGCGAGTTGTTGGGCCAGTTGTATGTGAAGGAATATTTTACACCCGAAGCAAAAGCACGGATGACAGAATTGGTGGCCAATCTGCGCAAAGCTTTTGAAATCCGGATCAGTAAATTAGATTGGATGAGCGATGTAACCAAGAAAAAAGCGATTGATAAGCTGCATGCTTTTACCCCAAAGATCGGTTACCCGGATAAATGGAAAAACTACAATGGTTTGGTCATCAACAGAAATACTTTCTTTCAGAACGTAAAAAATTCTAATACCTGGGATTATAACGAAATGATCAACAGGTTAGGAAAACCGATTGACCGCACGCTTTGGGGCATGACGCCGCCTACGGTTAATGCCTATTACAATCCGGTAATGAACGAGATCGTTTTCCCGGCCGGCATTTTACAGTTTCCTTTCTTTGACCCAAAAGCGGATGACGCGGTAAATTACGGCGGCATTGGTGCCGTTATCGGTCATGAAATGTCGCACGGCTTTGACGATCAGGGAAGCCAGTACGACAAAGACGGTACGTTGCGCAACTGGTGGACTGCAGAAGACCGTAAAAAGTTCGATGCAAAAACAGCAGCTTTAGGTAAACAGTATGATGCTTATACCATTTTAGATACCATCCATGTAAATGGAAAGTTGACTATGGGCGAAAACATCGGCGATCTGGGTGGTTTAAACGTAGCTTACACCGCTTTTAAACTCACCAAACAAGGCCAAAGCAATGAAAAGATTGACGGCTTTACACCCGACCAACGCTTCTTCCTTTCCTTTGCACAAGTGTGGAGGGGAAAAATCTTGCCCGAAAGCGCTGCACAGCAAGTTGTGGTTGATCCGCACTCGCCTGAGCAATACCGTGCCATTGGTGCACCTGTAAACATGGATGCCTGGTATGCTGCTTTTGATGTAAAGCCCGGTGATAAATTGTACAAGAAACCGGAGGATAGGATAAGGATTTGGTAGTTTGAGATTTTTATAGGGTAAAAGAAGCCTGCGGCCGGAATGGTTGTAGGCTTTTTTTGGTTCAAACCAGCTAAAAACATCAATTTTAAGATCAATTCAATAACTTTAAAGCATGAAACAACGCTTCTATGAAGACGAAACAACAGATTAAGGAAAAAGAATTTGACACGGTAAAAACATTCAGGGCAATAAAGGAAAAAATATCAAAAGATATTTCGGGTATGACATTAGCTCAAATACAAGAGTATTTACAACATCAAAAACAAAAATAGTTAATTCATAAAACTTGTTTAAGTAGAATTTGAATTGTTTAAAAAAACAAACAATTATGGAAACAACAATAAGAATAAATACTGACCAATTAACATCTGACATTATTGATGGCATCAAAAAAATGTTTCCACACAGAATAGTTGAGATTACAATTCAACCGGCAGATGAAACAGAATTTATATTAAGTAATCCGGCTTATGCCCGCGAATTGAGAGAAAGGCTGGCTGAATACGAAACAAAGAAAGATAGCATTATTTTGAAACAGGATGAGCTTTTGTAAGAAATATGATTTGATATCGTACAATTTATGTAAATTCAAACAATGAAAACCTTGACATTAAATATTCCTGATTCCGTTAACCTTGACGAAAAGGAAGCAAAAACCTTCCTTGCGGCAAAACTTTATGAAAAAGGTTCTTTATCGCTTGGACAGGCTGCGGATTTGGCAGGATATTCAAAGCGTACTTTCATGGAGCTTTTAGGTAATTATGATGTTTCTATTTTTAATTTCTCTGAAGAAGATTTAGAAAAAGATATTAAGAATGCCCAAGACTATCATATCTGACACGAGCTGTTTAATTCTGCTTTCTAATATCAATGAACTTGAATTACTAAATAATCTGTATGGAACAATAATTACCACAAATGAAGTTGCCACCGAATATGGATTACCATTACCTCAATGGTTTTTATTATTGATCCTAAAGATAAAAAATACCAAAGTTTATTAGAAGCATCGATTGATAAAGGTGAGGCAAGTGCGATTGCTTTGGCAGCAGAAATGGAAGATTGTTTGCTTATAATTGATGATTTAAAAGGTAGAAAAGCTGCTGAACAAATAGGTTTAAAAATTATAGGGACAATAGGCGTAATTGTAGATGCTAAGCTTGCTGGGATTATCCTTTCTGTAAAACCGATTTTAGCAAAAATCAAACAAACCAACTTTAGAATTACTGATAAACTGGAACGGCTTATTATAGAAAAAGCTGGCGAAATATAAATATTACTAATACTAAATGCTCCAACTCATCCAAACCGCCGATGGTTCCAAAACCATTTTCAACTCTGAAATTGGAGAAAACTACCATTCCAAACATGGCGCTTTGCAGGAAAGCCAGCATGTATTCTTAAAATCGGGCTTGCAATATTTTATATCGGTAAAAGAAGCATCACAAGTTGCGGTGCTGGAAGTTGGTTTAGGCACCGGGCTTAACTTTTTGCTTTCGTCTGATTTTTGTACACAAAACAAGATTCCCTTGGATTATGTTGGTATCGAAGCTTTTCCTCTAAATACAGAAATAATCAGCCAAACCGGTTATCAGCAATATGTTGCGCCTGCTTTATGGAATGCTTTCCAGGGCATGTATCCATCTTCGATCAATCATAAAGTGAAGATCAATGCTTATTGTCAATTGGAACTGGCACATACAGAGTTGTTAAATTTTGAGTCGCCGCAATTATTCGATGTGATTTATTTTGATGCTTTTGCCGCCGTCCATCAACCCGAAATGTGGAGCGAAGAAGCAATTGCACACACGGTTGCATTTTTAAAACCAAGCGGCGTTTTCGTGACATATGCCATCACCGGTAACTTAAAACGGCTGTTAAAGACTTTAGGTTTTAAGGTAGAAAAAGCACCGGGCGCGCCCGGCAAACGCGAAATGCTGCGGGCCTCTCTCGTATAAAAGCTAATTTTATCATTCAAAAGCAATCTCTTTACTTCTTGACCTATATTAAGCGTTATAACATACATTTGCTTTATGTTTGTTGTACAATCAACTAAAATTTAAAAAGATCATGAGTTTAATAGAAAATTTGAACTGGCGTTATGCCACCAAAAGGATGAACGGACAAAAAGTTCCGCAAGAAAAATTAGATTATATTTTAGAAGCCATTCGCCTTGCACCAACATCTTACGGTTTGCAGCCGTTTTCGGTTTTGGTAGTTGAAAATGAAGAACTGCGCAAGCAAATCCAACCGATTGCCTATAACCAGCCACAGATCCTTGAAGCTTCACACTTGTTGATCTTTGCTGCCTGGAACGATGTTACCGATGCGCATATTGCGGCTTACATGAGCAATGTAGCACAAACGCGCGGCCTTCCGGTAGAAACTTTACAGGGTTTCCATAACACCATTGCCGGAATGACAGAAAGATTGGATCAGGAACAGCGGTTTAACTGGGCTGCCTGCCAGGCTTACATTGCTTTCGGAACCGGTTTGGCAGCAGCAGCCGAACAAAAAGTAGATGCTACACCGATGGAAGGTTTTGATCCGCTTGGCATGGATACTTTGCTTGGCTTAAAGGAAAAAGGCCTGCGCAGTGTAACCATCATGTCTTTAGGCTATCGCGACGAAGCAAACGACCAATTGGCACACGCCAAAAAAGTGCGCCGCGCCAAAGAAGAACTATTTGTAAAATTGGCTTAAGCTATTTTCTCCTTCTTTTCCCAAAACCTGTTGCTTGTAAAAAACAACAGGTTTTTTTATTTTGAAGTGGATTGATGATGCTGTTTTTATCTGCATAAAATGTACGTTGCTAAATAAAACTTTACTTTTACGCTTTAAAATCAGATATGGCTTTACCTATCCCTCCTGCTACCAAAACACCTGCAACTGCTTTTGAACGTTTACTTGCGGTTTTGAATGACCTCCGTGAAAACTGTCCCTGGGATCAAAAGCAAACGATGGAAACCTTACGGCACCTTACCATCGAAGAAACCTACGAACTGGCCGACGCGATTTTGGAAAACGACCAGCAGGAAATCAAAAAAGAACTGGGCGATTTGATGATGCACCTGCTTTTTTATGCCCGGATTGCTTCCGAAAAAGGCGATTTTGATATTACAGATGTTTTGAATGGTGTTTGTGAAAAGCTTATCCACCGACATCCGCATATTTACGGGGATGTTAGTGTGAACGACGAGCAGGACGTAAAACGCAACTGGGAAAAACTGAAGCTAAAAGAAGGCAACAAATCTGTTCTGGGCGGTGTCCCGGCTTCGCTTCCGGCTTTGGTCAAAGCTGCGCGGATACAGGAAAAAGCACGCGGCGTTGGTTTCGACTGGGAAAACAAGGACCAGGTTTGGGAAAAAGTAGAAGAAGAACTGCAGGAGTTTAAAGATGAATTTAATACGATAAACGAAGTATCCATCGACACAGAAAAAGCAGAAGGTGAGTTTGGCGACCTGCTGTTTTCCCTCATCAACTACGCCCGTTTCATCAACATCAACCCGGAAAACGCGCTCGAAAAAACAAATAAAAAGTTTATTAAACGTTTCCAGTACCTCGAACAAAAAGCAAAAGAAAACGGCAAACAACTACAGGACATGACGCTGGCCGAAATGGACGTTTACTGGAACGAAGCGAAGAAAGTTTGAAATTGAGTGATGCTTTTTTTATGCAGATAAAATTAGTATGACAAGAGTGAAAAGGACTAACTATCTTTACTATATTTATTTTTTAAATACTATTTGATATGGAAACCTTGCTAATTCAACTAACCAACAAAAAAGCTATTGGGCTTTTGCATGAAATGGAAGCCTTGAATCTAATTAAAGTATTAGATGAAACGATTCCTGAAAACCTAAGTTTTTCTGAAAAATTTGCTGGGAAATTACCTTCGGCCGTGGCAGACGACTTACAAAACTATGTAACTGCAAGCCGTAAAGAATGGAGCGATTAAAGTATTTAATAGATAGCAATGTTGTTATAGATTATTTAGGTAACAAAATACCAACTCATGCAATGGCTTTCATGAATGAAGTGTTTAATATAACGAAACCTTTTATTTCAATAATAACCCAAATAGAGGTTTTGGGGTTTAAGGTACCGGAAGAACACCACCAGTTACTTCGCGATGCTATAAGGAATATTGATATTATCGATTTGAATTCAGCTATAGCCGAACGTACTATATCAATTCGAAGATTGCATAAAATCAAATTGCCTGATGCTATTATTGCTGCAACTACAATAGAAAATGAGCTAACATTAATTACACGGAATATAGTTGATTTCAAAAATATCAAAGGCATAAAAGTTCTTGATCCATACAAACC
>JAABUQ010000500.1_pt1 | contig 90033 bp, 19 predicted proteins | sample 5560001 | NCBI WGS metagenome assembly JAABUQ01 (sample SAMN10711888, study PRJNA513371) | rock metagenome | isolation source: Antarctica rocks | place: Antarctica: Victoria Land, Finger Mt nord | collected 2015-12-18
ACCATGATTAAACCTTCGACAATTAAGCTGACTGCCCTTTCTGCTGATGGAGTGGCTGGAAGGCGGAAACGCGGAACAAGAAGCAGTTTCCGTTCATGGGTAATTTTTTAGGCAGCCACTCCATGAATTCCACCTTACTTTGGGTGAACTCCACCTAAACTTTGCATAAACTCTATCCTCGCCACTAAGTCTAATCGAATAATCGAGCGATCTCGTAAACAAAGAAAATCAACAAAAAAAAAGAAAATAGAATGTATACAATTTTGCGTCTATTTACTATCAAATTTAATATAGTTTCTTATTAATCTTTCAATACAAATTTGAATTTAAAATATAATTTTTGTATACTTAGAATTAATTTCTATTTGTACGTCTAATTTACATCTAAAAACTATCTATATAAAAGATTAAAATATTTGCATTCTAACTTTTTTTAATTCTCTTTTATCTATCTTATTACTTATCTTAACAATTGTTTTGCTAATAATTTTTTTGTCTATTGCGTTAACTTTAAGTAGACAATAACAATCAATTGTTAAGTATCTAAGTTTAGATATACTTAAAGTTGAACAATTTGCAATAGATAAACTTTCTAAAGATTTATTAATACTATTGCAAGACAACAAAATACTATTAAGCTTTTATTTATATTTTATTTAAGATATTTAATAATTGTTTTTTAGTTTTTATTATTGTTAACTTTTAGATACGTAGAAAATTAAACAATAATAACAAAGAAACTTCTTTAATATCTATAGCTTTGTTATTATTGTTTTAATTTGTATAATTTTCTTTTTCTTTTTCTTTTTGCTTTTGTTCGACAACAAACATATATTATATAACAAAAAGATTTATAAAAGTTGTATATTTTTTATTATAAATTTATATGTTATATTGCAACAAATTCTTTTATATTTTTGTAATATTAATTGTTAATATTTTTGTAATTTGTTAAATATTTGTATACAAATATTTTATCTTAATTTGTATAAAAATAAATATAAAAATATTGTTATTAATATAAAATAACAATAAAGTATATAAAAATATATTTTTGCGATTAAAAATATAACGCAATTTAAAATAAAATATATTAAATAAAAAATACATTTTTTTAATAAATATTTTATTTAAACAACAAAATAACTTATAAAAAAAATTATTCTTGCAGAAATAACAAAATTAATAAACTTGCTTATTTAAAAAATTATTAAAAATAATCTAGATATTAATACTTGTATATTCGAAAAGATTGCTTACTATTTAAAGTTTTGTATTTTGCTACAAAACATTCGCTTAATTTAGTAAACAATCTAGCTTTTTGACTATAATATAAATCTCTTGTTGTTTTATTTTTTAAAAATTACAATCTTATTATTATGCAACTCTTTAATATAATTTTGCGTCTCTTGTATTGTTAACTATATACAACTCTTTTGTAAATTTGTCTTAATATCGAGCAATAATTAACTCTTAATACTACTAGTAAATTTGTTCTTATATAACTTTACAATTTAAACAAGTATATTTTGTCTTGTATTTTTTAGCAAAGATTAAACAATTTGCGCTTTCTATTTAATCGAGATTCTTTGTAGCTATCGCTTTTGTTAACTTTAATAATATTTAATAGATAGAAGAGATTTGTTTATTAACAATACAAAGCAATTAAACTTAAAGTTTGCAAATTAAATATGTTAGAAGAGTTAAAACAAAATTTTAATTAAATATTAATGCGACAAAGTTGTAATATATTTATTGTTATCTATTAAGTTTGTTAATTGTAATCGAGATTAAATATATCTTGTAATCTCGCTTATAAATAATAAGAAGCAATTGAGCTAGAAGTCTACAATTTAAGAGCAACAATAAATAATATTTTCGCTTTATTCTTATATATAATGCGACTTGCTTCAAATTTATATTTTGATAAAAAATAATAGAGTCTAGATGTCGAGACAAGAAGACGTTGAATTAAGTAAAACAACAAAGATTGTTACAATATACGTCTTATTTTATATCTTCAATCAATTAATTTTGAAGCTCTCAAGTTCTTAATCTTGAAGCAACAAAAGATAATAAAGTTTGTTTAGCATAATGCAATCGACTCTAGATTTAAAACTAACTAAACAAATAAAAACAATTAACTATAAACAATAGAAAAGAAAAAGCTAAATACAGAAATTAAGTTAAAAAAGACAACAATATTAAACAATTTATTTTATCTTTCTTTCGATTGATATTATTCTTGAGCAATAGTCTTTTATCTTAGATAATAACAACTAATGTAACATAATTTCTAAATCAAACTTAATCTTTCTATTAGCACAATTAGCTATAATTACTTTAAGGGTTACCTTATTATTTTAATCAACTTTTTAGTTATTAAAGTTCTTAACTTTTATCGAGATCTATATTAGTTCTTATAGTGTATAGCTACTATTTTTAGCAATTTACAATAGTAGTAACTTATCGATAATTTAGAAAGTTAAGAATAAGTTCGACATCGTTTATGCAAGTATAGTCTTAATAATCGATATAAAATAGAATAGTAATAGCAATACATAATATCGAGATTAATATAAAGAATTTATAGAGAATATTAACTTTAAGATAGAAATTATCTCTTCTTTGTTAATTAGCATAGTTAATGCAAAGCAATTTATTAATTAATGTCTTAATTATATTTTGAGAAATTCTAGCAATAATAAATTGAACAATATTAATATCTTATTTTAATCTCGATTCGAGCTTAATTAAGAAATTGCGCAATTATTAATATAAAATATATTAGCGACAAATACAATAAATAATAATACTCTATTTTATAAATTATTAACATCTAAAGGTGTTTATTTGTATTTGATAAATCCTAACTTTAGTTCTAGATATACTTAGATTTGCTATAACAAAAGTTGCAATTTTGTGTTACTAATATCTAGACTTCTTGCAAGATTAAGATTAGATCTAATAAATCTTATATTACTTGCGAGAATCTAGAGATTTGAGTCAAGTCTTTGCGAGAGACAATCTTGATATCTCTTAATATTGCGTTCGTAAATACGTTTGTCTAGTATAACAATTATAATTTTCTTGCGTAAGATACGCATTTGTTCTCTTAATTTATTAGATTTGTCTTTAAAGTAAACTTTGCTCGAATCGATAGAATTTGACATTTAAATCAAAAAATGTAGTAGTTTGAATTAACTATATAATTAGCGAGCAATTGCAAACGTTTGTACGTATTGAAAATATCAAAACTTTATATATTAAAATATAATCTAACTCGATTAAAGTTTCGCAACTTTGCGAATATAGAGAAAACAAAACGAGCTCTTCGAGTAGCTTTTGCTTCGACAATACTAATTTGAGTACGTAGAATAGATAGATTTGTAAGATCTATAGAATCTTGTAAATATCTTAATTTCTATTAGCTTGATCTATTTTCCGAAACGCAAATGCTTGCAAGATATTTTGATGTTCGATTTGTATTAATCTTGCGATTAAAGAAAGAAAGTTTGTTGTACTTAATAATAAAAAGTATTAAATAGTAAAGTAAGAGAGATTATATATTTACAAGAGCGAAATATTTGATATACACTAGAATTTGTTCGTAAATTACAAGATTAAGATGTTTATATTAGAATTTAAGCATTTCGAAGTTAACAAGAGAAAGTTAAGAAGATTTTCAAAAAGTGCGTCTTCGCGATTCTTTAAAAGATTTACTATTATAAAGTCTCGAAAGTTATTTATCTGCATTTCGGAAATGTAACTCTAGCAAATCTAGAAGATATTTTCTCGAGACTTTTGTTCAAGCAGATTTGACAGATCTAGCAGATCTACTAGTCTAAAAAAGACAATATAAGAGCTTATTAAGCAATATAAAATAACAAAAAATACAAGAGTATTATATAGATGTAGTTTATATTGCTTAGTAAGCTCTTATATTGTCTTTTTTAAACTAGTAGATCTGCTAGATCTGCCAAATCTGCTTGAACAAAAGTCTCGAAAAAATGTCTTTTAGATTTGCTAGAGTTATGTTTCCGAAATGCGAATAAAGTTATAGATACTATAGAATTCTATATCGCAAATTGTTGAACAAGTTGATGCAAGTAACAAAGCTAAGATTGCGCGAAATACAATACTCTTTAGCATTAAAATTGTCTTGTATAAAAGTATATTACTTAGTGAAGTTAATTATTAAATAAGATTGTCTTAATTGTTAATCGATAGATTAAAATAAAGTCTAATTTCCATATATTTATTGTAGCAATTAGAGTAAAAGATATAGTTGTTTGCATTAAGATTGCGATATATTGTATACTTAATTTTGTTTATTTATAAACAAATTGTAGTATATGTTTAATATATAAAGTTTGAGACTTGTGCAACTCTAGCATTACTAGACAATATCTCTAGAACTAATAATCTCGAAATAAGAAAGACAAATATTCGAGATACTAGAGAAGAGTAATAAAGATTTTCTTTAATTAACGTGATTTATTCTATAGACTTGTTTATATATTTCAAGTGCTAAGATATTAACGTATTGTTTAACAACATAGAATAAGAAGATTTAGTTAACGTCGAGTAAAAGCTAGTGCAATAGTTATCTAGATAATTGAAATACATAAACAACGTTAATAATTAATTCGCAATTGATAATTTGTTTATATATAAAGACAAGAATTGAGAGCTCTTGCAACTCTAAAAGTCTTTAACAAGTTAATATTGTTAAACAATCTAAGAATTCTTAGTGTTTTAAAGATTCTTAATATTCTTAAACTCAAAATCGAACAATACAATATATTTGATAAATTTATCTTTCTAGTTCTAGTTAGTTTGTTAGATATAAATAATATTAAGAAATTTATTGCAATCTCAATAGAAGATAACTAGCTTATCGAGTCTCTTAAATTGAATACAAAATAATAATTGTTGCAATGTTAAATTATTAAGTAGATATTAATATTAGAGCAAGCGACTTTATAAGCTTTTTTGAACAACGTTAATTGTTGTTTTTGAAATAGTTTTTTCTTTAAGCGCAATAAATTGTAATATCTCATAATCTTGTCTTGAAAGTTAAAACCTAATTGTGTAAAACTTCTATTTGTATATTACAATAAAAGTAGATTAATTGCTTATATTAATCTATTATTGATTAACTAAGCGCGCGTTATATTTAATTTTGTATTATTTAATCTTAGAACAATTACATAATTTAATCGATAATAATATATAACAATTTGAGATATTGTAGATTAAGAGAAAGAGATTGCTTAGAAATTAATTAACTTTAGTATTACAATATAAATCTTACTTAGATATACAATATTATTGTTAGCAATATACTTTTGACTTTGCTTTCTTATCGCATCTTCTTAATTATATTTTACTAAATTTAAGATCGAATATTCTTCTTAATACTTAAGTACTTGATTTATTTATTTCTTTTTCGACAATATATATTTCTTTAATTCTTTAGTTGTTAACGTCTTTTACTTTTTACTTTCTATTAATTTGCAACTACAATTTGCAATTTAATAGATATTAGATTCTTAATCGAGACAAGAACTCAAACAAGTATGCTCTTTACATTTTATATAATTTTCTTAATATTCTTAAATCGCTTAAGCTTTGTCGGGAACTTGCTAGATTTGTCTCTTTATACTTTTTATACTTTTTATACTTTTATTAATTTTATAGTTGTTGTTTAGACACTAATTTATATGCTTGTTTTTCTATTGTATAATACTTTATGTTTAAGAGATTTGTTTTACTTTTATAACTTTTTAATATATTAAAAGTTATTAATTAAGTATTAACTGAAATTATCTTAGATTAATATAGTTTTATTTTATCTTTTGCTTTTTATATAAATTTGCTTATTTTTTTACAAATTGTTTTTTAGTTGCATTTCTTGTTTGTTATACTTATAATAATTGCACTTTAATATTACTTAATAATTAAGTCTACTTTTACAAAATTTTGTATTATTATTAATACTTCGATTTTTGTTGTTACAATCTTGCTACAATACAAACAACTCTTATTTTGTTAGTTTTTTTGAAGCTACTTATATATAATATTACAAGTTGTTTAGATTTACAAAGCTAATAACGTACTTTGTCTAAATCGATGTTCGTTAATTATAAAATATACGCGCAAGACAATATATTTATATATAAATGTTTTTTTATAGCTTTTAATCTCTTTTTCAAAGTTATTTTTTTATAATTATATAATAAAATTGGATTTTATATTATTGAACTAGAAAGATTTATTTATTTATTAAATTTACATACAAGTTTATTCGAAAGCTTTTTAAACATTTGAATACTTTTGCTTTGCATATATAAGTAAACAATTTATACAATAAAGTTAAGAATTTTGACAACTTCGAAAGTATTTTGAACTTCGCAAGTAATATTGATATAGCTATATAAATTTTTTATATTAAGAAGCTTCTTGTAGATATTATGAGATTCAAGATTCGAATATGAAGCATATTGCTAATATAACAACTTAATAATAAGAGTAAATGTCTCTCTTTGTTGTTACTTCTAAAATTAAATATCTTAAACAATTAAAAATAAATGCAAGAGTAAATAAATTATTTTTTGAACAAAGACAAGAGTTAATATGTTAGTTCATTCGATTTCTACAAGTTAGTTTGCTAACAAGTATTAAATTTTACGCATTATATTATATGTTTTGTATAATTTTGAAAGTGCAAAGACTTTTTATAATACTTCTCAAAAATATAATTAATATTTAAATATATATAAATATTATTAGAAATTGCATCTTAAGAAGCTAATTAAATGTAAAATTATAAATAGACGTAATTAATTGCTTGTTACAAGTACGTATATCTCTATTATAATTAACAAAATTTTTACTCTTAAATAACTTTAATTAAAAGCGATATGCAAGATTAAATTTGAACACTAGTTATTAGATATTTTAATTCAAATGTTAGACTTATATATCTAGTATTTTGTTGTAGAGAATATTAAGAATTTTAAATATTCAAAAGATTAGAAGTAAGATATTAAAATCTTGTTTAAATACTTATATTTTTGTATTAAATATTAAAGCAATCTAGTAATTATAGATATATATAATAATAGAATCTAAATTACAATTGAATATATTTGTAAATAAAATCGATTTTGAAGCGAACTCTTTAATAAGTATTGTATATATAGTTTTTAATTGTAGATTCTTTATCTTAATCGACAAATATACAAATATTGTTTTTGTATTATAATTAAATAAATTTAATCTTTTAAGCTAAATTAATCGATAATAAGTAATACTTTTATTTTGTTAGAAGAATTTAAGAAATTTACTAAATACTATTATAGACTTAAATTATTATTCGAAAGATTTTTATTGTATCTATCTTATTAATTTTTGTTGTTTTGTTAAGAATTATTTTGTTAGAGAGCAAGCGTTCGAAGTCTTGTGCAACAACAAGAATAAAATTTCGCTTTATAATAAAGTAGACTTGCAAGAGAAATTACTTCTCTCTATATTAGATATAGTTAAATATCTAGAAAAAAAGTCTCGAATATTTAGATGCTTTGCGAAAGAATATAAGTTTTGCTATAATAAATTAGACAATCTATTATAATACATTAGAAGCTTAGATAATAATAAATACAAATAAGTAATAAACAAAAGAAAGAGTAGATTTTGCAACAAATACAATAAGATTCCAAGTAAACAATACGACTCTATATATTATATACGTAGTAGATATCTAAAGATAAATCTTAACGCTTAGAAACATTAATAATACGTTTTTTAATTTTTAATTCTTGTCTTTGTCTTATTTATATAGAGATTAAGATTATATTTTGTTAAGCAACAAACAATTATTGAAAAATAATATAATTACAACTTTTACATATTGCAATTTTCTCGAATTACTATATTTAACAATTAAGAATTAAAAAGATATTTTTAATATTAATGTATTTTTAACGTTACAAGATTTAAGATATTAGATTGTCTCTTATAAAAAAGAAACGTATTTAATCTATTATAACAACTATTTTTTTAGTATCTTATCTAGAAAGCTTTTTCAAGAATCTATTTTGTTAGACTTGAGAGAAAGTTTTTTTAGTTAAATAATAAAAATATAGAATTTTAGTTAGCTAGCGTTGCGAAGATTTAATTTTATATTATAAAGACTTCTTCTTTAATGCAATCTTAATTTGCTATTTCGAATATATTAATATATATCTTTCGAACTAGAGTTTTTTTCGATTTGTATAACTTTTGAACAAATATTATATAACAATTGTATATACGTCTCGAGAGGATTTCTTTTTTAATCGAGATAAATTTTTTCTTTTAGTTAATAAGTGCACACAAAGTTATGCAAATAATTAGTATATTGTTGCAACAATTAAGAAGAGTCTCTTGCATATTGTTTTTATTTGCTCGAATCTTTTTCGTAACACTTGTATATTTGTTTTTAAGATTTTAATTTACTTTAATTAATTAGGTAATTGTAGAATTGTTATTAAGATATATATAGCTAAGTTTTGCGAGCTTTAAAGCGTTTGTTATTGTTCTCTATTATTTGTTTTTTTTGCTATATGTTAAACGTATGTTCTCTCTTATTAGTAGATAAGCAATAATAGAAAAGTTATTATGTGTTAAGCAGAGAACAAATTTAACAATCTTTATTTTATCTTATTAACTAGTTGCTCAAGATATTGCGTAGTAAACAAATTATATCTTGTTAAATATAATATCTTTAATAATAGATACAAGTAATTTCAAATTATCGAATAAGATAGAATTAAGCGTTTGAAGATTAGTTGCTTGCTTTAGTAATAAATTACTTTCTTTTTGCAAAGTTTGTACTATATTATTATTATTTTCGAAATCCGATAGTTTATTATTAAAATATATAACTCGAAGTAATTTACAATTTATCGATCGCTATTGCGTGTTAAATAAAATGTTAACTTTATAAAATATATCTTTAGAAATTAATCGCGTAATAACAAGTATTAATTTTACAAACACTTACAATTTAATCTTTAAAATATAGAGTAAGATATATAATTAAGAGATTAATAGTAACACATTTTATAATAGAATTGATTTAGAACAACTTATAGTTCTTTTCGATTAAATAAAAGTGTTAAGTTATTTATTAGTAAGTTTCAAGTTGCATTTAGAAGTTATTTCTTAATTTAATTAAAGTTTTCGCATATTTTTTCTTCGAAAGTTAAGTACAAATTCAAATTCTTAAATTTGTTTAAGCAATTTTATTGTCGAAAGACTTGTGCTACTCTTGTCTTTATTTAAAAAAAATTGTAAATTAATTTGTTTGTATAAGTATAATTATTTAGAGTCTATCTATACAAGCAATCTCTATTTGTATCTATTGTCGAATATATATTTTGTTTGTTAATTAGTTTTTATTTTCGCATAATTTTCGTATTTTTAATATTTACTCTAATTGTGTAAGAAATAAGCGTAAAAATTTGTAAGACTTTTTTTGAGACACTTATAAGAACTTTAATAGTATCGATCGATTAATATTTCTTTGTAGTAATTGCTAGTCAAAACAATTGTTTAAAGACAAATACCTTTATTATTATGTTATTTCCTTTAATTTTTTCTTCGCTATTAAAGACACAAAGTAAATATTCGTTTTTTCGAGTATTTTTTTTCGATTGTTACGAGATTATTATTTATCGAATTACTTATAATAACTAGTTTTTTATTTACTCTTAATAAGCTTTTTTAATCTAATTTTTTCTAGATTTTGTTGCAAGAGCACTTTAGCTTGTATATTTTAAGAGAGCAAAAATAGTAAATTGTTATTTAATCTACGCAATTTAATTTCGAATTAAACAATTTAGACTCTTGTATTTTTTAGTTAAAGCTTAATAAAAACTTCTCTTATTCAATAAATTGATGGAATAACAATATAAAGAACAATATAGTTTGTCGATTGTTCTTTTATACAATTTCTACAAGTCTAAGATGCACAATTAGCTTTAAAATAGATTAAAAATAACAATACTTAAAATAACTCTAAGAAAGCAATAGCTAATAAACGAAGTTTTAATATTTTTACTTAAGATTATATGTTATGTTACAATTAATTCTTGTTTGAGCAATTAAATTTACAAATTGTGACTAAGTTTAATAAGAAAAGCAAGCTTTATAAGCAAACTTAACTAGATTTTGTTAGCAAAGATTATACAAGCATCTATTGTTATATTAACTAGTATTAAACAAGATACAATCTTATTATATTGTATTCTTTTTGTTGTATTGAGCAATGTTTTTAAATTTCTCAAATTAAGTTGTATTTATTAAACCTTCGTTCTTGCAATTTTCTTACAAAAGAAGAAGTATTAAAAGATGTCAATAAATAGATACGACTACAATATGTATCTTTCGAACAAAGAAAATCGCTTTTAAGAGCTTTGCGTCGAACTCTCTCGTATTATACTTTAGAATCTACTTCTACATCAATATAAAAATAATTATATTTTTGTTATCTTGTTCTACAAATATTATTGAATAAATTCGATTATTTTTAAAAAAGTAGAGACTCTTGTTAGCTTGTTGTGTTTATAATTTATAGAATTTTGTATTAAAGATTAGAAATTCGAATAACAATTTCTTATCTTTTATAAATAGATCGATATTATTTCGAGCAATCTCGAAAAGATTTGTTAGATTCACAACAACAAGTTCTCGACTAGTGTAATCGTTAGATTAAGTCGAACACTTTTTTCTCAATCCAACTTATTCTCTTGAATCTCGTAGAATTGAGTCAAGATTAAGGCGCAAACTCGATTTTAGAGTTGGATTTCGTCGAGTTAATATCAAGAATTTAAGCTAACTTTGTCACGTTAGCATTTGCTTATTTTATCTTATCTTATCTATGCGCTAATTCGATTGAGCTAGCGTAGAGTTCACGCTAATTACATATAATTAGCGCAAGATTTACGCTAATCGTATATAATTAGCGCGTTACGTAACGTCACGTAATCGAGTAAGTCAAGTTAAACGCTTAACGTGCATTCTTCGCTCGTCTCACTTTGTTGGACTAGGAAATTTGCTTGATTCCAAAATCAAGATTGAACAAGTTAACTCGATCGAATTGAAATTTAACCCGACGATTATGCTATTCTCGACATAATAACTATTTACTTAAAATAATAAGAAGTATATCTTAAGATATGCTTAGCAATTGCACTAGTCAAAGTTGAAATAAAATAAATATTAAAATTATATTTATTATTTCTTTTATTGCATAAATTGTATTAAAGCACAATAGTATAATATCATAATTAATAGTAATATTAAATAACAATTCTTGCAATATTCGTGTTTCGGAAGATAGATCGAGCTAATAGAGATCAAGATATTTATAAGATTTTGCAGATTTTACAAATTCATCTATTCTATATATTTAAATTAGTATTGTCAACATAGAATCTGCTCGAAGAGCTTGTTTTGTTTTCTCTATATTTAACAAAGTGGCAAAATCTCTATCGAATTAGACTACGTCTTAACGCGTAAAATTTTGATATTTGCAATACGCATAAATGTTTGTAATTGCTTGCTAGTTGCATAGTTGCGTTAAACTATTATAATTTTAATTTAAATATTAGATTTTATTAATTCGAGCAAATTTTATTTTTGAGACAAATCGAATAGATTAAGAGAACGTGTGCATATTTTACGTAGATAGACTATAATTGCTATATAGAACAAACGCATCTACAAATGCAATATTAAGAAATATCAAGATTGTCTTTCGTAAAGCTTAACTTAAATCTCTAGATTCTCGCAAATAATATAAGATTTTAATCTTAATCTTGCATAAAGTCTAGATAATAATAACACAAAACTGCAACTTTTGTTATAATAAATCTATATATATCTAGAACTAAAGTTAGGATTTATCAAATACAAATAAAAGAATCTCGATTAGTATATTAAAATAAATATCAAAGTCTTATTACAAATTAGTTGAAAATTAGACTCTAAGCAAGCTAATTATCTTAATTACAATTAATCGATTAACTTATTATATATTGACTTTTTAGCAAACATATATATGCAAGACAATATATCTGTGCTAGTACGTATTAAAATACGTTAAATAAGTGCTTTAAAACTCTTAAGAGTTGCTTATTTATTATTAAATAATTGTTTCGTAGATCTTTACAATATAATTTAGATCCTTTAAGCTTGCTTCTAAAAGCAAATTTCTTAATCTAGCAATTTATAAATATTTAATTAAACTTCTTGTTTAAAAGATTTAAAGTTTCTCTTTCAATTTAAGTACAATTATTTGTTTGTTCTTTGCACTAATATATTATTTCTTGTTACTTCGATGGAAGCTTATTTCTTCTTAATATAGATTTTCTTGTAAAATTATAACTCGACAAATAAATATTGCGTATTTGCTTTTCTTTGTTAATATATTATACAATCGAAGCAACAATTCAAATAGTATTAGTTATGTCTTCTTTGCTTAAATAATATTCTTAAATATTAATAAAAACGCGTTTATATTTTTAAGTATTTTAGACAAAGCATTAAAGATCGATTTATATAATAAAGATTCTTGTTGCAATAATAAAGTTAAAGCTTTAATTTTGTTAAAAGCTATCAAACTTAATTATACACAAGATTACTATAATACAACAAGTTAAAATTCTTAAAGTACAGAAATTCTACAAGAAGAATTTAGACTTTTTAACAAGAAATATTTAATATATTGTTATTGTTATTAACTTGAGAGACAAAGAAAACTCTATATTGTATACGCAATAATATATACAAAATTTAAAGAAAAGAAAATAATTTTATAAAGATTTAGATATATTTTCGAGAACTAAATTGCAAGTATTTTAAAGATTATTTAAAGTTAGATTTGATATATCGATTTTTAGTTATAATATTAAAAAGCAAATAACTTGCAAGAAAAAGAAAACTTAATTTAATAGTTTAAGTTCTTCGAGTACTAGAAGTATTTTAACAAAAGCAAACGTCTTACAAATTATTAATAGCTATTATAATCTTGCTTAAATATATATATTGTTTGCGATATACAATCAAAATTTAATTTAATTAATATAGTTAAAACTTGCAACGCAAATTGTATCTAAAGATCTTTATACTAATTTATTAACTCTTAAGAAATCTATAGTTTTATTTAATTAAATTAAAGCATATTTATTGCAAGTCGATAAGACAATTTAATAACTAGATTTTCTAAAGATAATAATGCAAAGATTGATGCAAGATTGCAAATTAAAATATATATAAAAAATCGAATATAATAATATTAGAATCTTCTACTTATATTTATTTGCTTTATTAAACATTAGTTATTTTTAAACAAATATTTTTGTTTTATATATAATTAGTTATTTCAAGCTCTAATACTTTTGAAAAAACAAGAATATTTTTATCTTGTAATAAGAAATCGAGGCAACAAGCTTGTTACAATTATTAGAGTTTCTATACGTCTTATATTTGTTCTATAAGATCGAGCTAAGTTAGAAGAATTTATTAGCATTGACAAATTTAAGAATTATCTTTAAGCGACAAAATATTATTTAACATTAATTACTCTTATTAACTTATATAATTTGAAAAGAGTACTAGATACATAAAACAATAATACGTAAGATATTGTTAAATATTACGCTATAATAATTGATTCTTTAATTATCTCTTAAGATTGTCGAGAATTGTAAGAAATTATTATATTAAATCTTTAATAGTGTTAATCTTTTATACAAACTTAAGTTAAATAATTTTTCGACAATAATTGTAAAGCTATCTTATTTGCAATTAATTAATTCGAACAAGTAGACACGTTCGCTTTTAAGCACTTGTATAGATAGATAATTCTAAGTATATTCTTTATAAATATATCTTTTAGAGATTAAAGCAAATATAAAATATAATGTTAATCTAAGCGTCGCAATCTTATTTAAGATAGTAATATAATTCTATTATTAATCTATTAAATTGTCTTGTTATAGTATCGCTTAATTTAACTTCTATAAATATCTTTATTCTTGCTCTCTTCTTCTTTCTTTTATATGCGCAATAACAATATTTAAACACAATATTTGTTATCTTTAATTAAAGCTAAACACAAAGATTCTTGTAAAGATTATAAAGTCTATTATCTTTTTTAAAACTTAATTTTTATAAGAATACAATATCAAATTTTAAAAGTAATATTATATAATATCAAAACTATTATTTCTAATAAATTTTGACAATACAATAAGAAGCTAATCAAGAATTGTGTAGCAATAAATTATTTTGCTCGAAAATTTTACTAGAATAAAGCGTAATTGTACGAAATATATTATAATTAACTTGTTACGATATTAATGTTAAGATATTATATTAATTTAAAATTATATTTCTAGAATTATAACAAGCTTTGTCTCATTTGCGCTTATTAGTTTCTTGAGATTATATATATTTAAACTAATTAAGTAGTTATTAACAACTTCTAGATTCTAGCTCGTTTGTAATCTTTATAAATCTTTTGTTATACAAATATTGTAAAGCTTGTTGCGTATACTTAGACTAGTTCGAAGCTCTAGATTTATTTTTCTTGTCTTGTTAAAAATTAGACTAATTGTCGGATCGAGTTTCGATTTCAAAAGTTGAAATCGAAATTTGATTCGAATTTTTAGCGCAAAATCGAATTGTTAAGATTGATAAATCAAGCTACTTGATTGATTTGCTTAGAACGAATTCTTTCGCTTAATTGTTAAGAACTCGAATCTAACATTATAGAATCGAGTTACGTAATAAATTCGGATTTTCGCAATTAGTCTATAAAAAATAATTTTAATACAAGCTTTATAGCTAGCGTTCTTGGAGACAAAGTAGATTGAAATTGCGATCTTTGCGTTATTTTAATATTGTATTAATACACTAGTTATTAAAGACTAGCAAAAAAGAAGTTGCAAGATTTAACGTACAAGAAAATCGATTTAGAAGTTTGAAGCATCGAAGACTATATATAGAAATTGTAAGATACAATATACGAGACAACTAATTTTAGAAATATTATATATAAAGCAATTACGCTTTAGTGAAGATTACGTAGTCTAGAATATAGTTAACGAAAAGAATATTATTATTGGTTTGATATGTTATACGTTATATAGATTTACTTAAGTAAATAAAGTAGCAAGATCGTAATTAAGATATTGGCTTAAATATATATTGTATAGATATTTTGTTACTTAATTCGATTAGAATTGCATTTCTTCGGGAAACATTTAAAGTCTATTGATATATCTAGTCGAATGATTAGCTCGTGCATAAAAGAGCTTTGTTTAGACAAATTTATCTCTCTTTTTTACTCTAGCATTACATGTTAGTATTTACTATAGACTATCTTAAATGAAAGAACTTACTAGACTTTTAACGCGTTAATTCTTTAACAAAGACTATCTATAAACAAGATGCTAATATTGTTACAAACGCTTATATCAAATATAGTTTTAACTTCAACTTTAACTTTGATATTAGTCTTATATTGCAAACATAAAGACAACAATAAGAGAAAGTAAATTAATCTATTAATATTCGAAAGATCTAAGCAATTGTTATTAAACTAAGTTTGACTTAATTAGTTGTTTGTGCTTAGCTAATAGACAAGATCTTTTTTAATCGAGTTGTAGCTAATAGCAAGAGCGTTCTAGTTAAAGATATTATTGACTACAATTTTTTGCACTTCTTCTTAATTTATTTTGTGTCTCTTTATTGCAATATCTTGCGTTTTGCGTTTCTTGCACTCTAATTCTTTCTTATATATAAAACAGTTTATTCTTGTCTAATCTCTTTGAACAATTATTATTAAGAGAAATTATTGTATTAGTATTAATCTATATTATATATATCGAGTCTTACAATTACAAGCTAGCTAAATATAATGGAGAATTATATTGTAAAAAATGTATCTTAATACAACTCTAAATAAGTTTGTTGCAAGTTATCTAACAATATTATATCTAAAGATTTGCTAGAATTCTTGTAGATATTTTTAGTTTATCTAACGTTTGTCGATTATTGTTTGCGACTACTTAAAGTAATTTAAAGCAAATACTATGTTTGTTAATCTAGCAAATATAATAATATTGTAAATTTTGTTTATCGATTCTTTATATTTGTTGTTTATTATCGAAATATACTTCTTTAGCAATATGTTGTTGTTCTAAGACGTTTAAACAACAAGTACAAAGATAACATGTTTAGATTTGCTTACAATTTATCTTTTAAGAGATTTAATATTTAAAGTTAGAGTTTTAGACTTTATATTTGCTTTCGAATTCTAAATATTATAACTGTTAACTCGAATTATCTAATAGATATAGTAAATAAATTTAAGATTAAAAGATATTGCATTTTTTAATAAACTAAAGACTACAATAATAAATATATTCTAAAACTTATTTATATAATTTATCCATATATACAAATATCAATTATTATTAACTTTCTTAGCTAGAAGCTTTCTTTGTTTCGACAACGTATTGTAAATTCGATTTTATTATAATAAAAGAAGCTAAAATTTATAAAGCTCGAGAATAGAAGTTTTGTCTTATTATTGTCGAACAAAGAAATTAACAAAGAAGTTCTTTCTCAAATTAATAATTATATATGTTTTAAAATTCTAATATTAAGCGAACTTGCTTACAATTAATAAATAAGTTTGTTAAAATACAATATTACTTATTAAGAGCAGTAAATTGTTATTAATATAATCTTAACAAAGATAAATTAAATACTTTAAGTAAATAAATACTTTGCTTGAATTATAAAGATATAGAAGTAAATAACAACTATATCGATATTTCGGATAACTAATTTCTTAATTTTAAGATGCTAAGATAATTTAAGTAACTTAAGATTAGTCTTAAGAGCGTTCGAAGAGCAATAGGAAGCTTGCATTTAAAAGATTAGAAAAAACTTAACAAAAAGTATAATTTTAATATTCGAAATACGCACAAACTTTCGCGACGCTTTAATTACGTTTTTACTTATTACTTGTTTATATTATAGTAATTTAAATAACAAAATCAAACAATTTGTAAGATTTCTATGCAAGAGCGACGTTCATCCTAAATCAACTCTTTCTATATAATTAATTGCGCATAATTAATTACGCATAATTAATTGCGTGTAATAAATAGTACTTGCAGATTGCGTTCAACAAGTCTTAATAATATAAGTAATATTCGAATAACACTTGACGTATCTCTTAAATTTTTGATAATGCTTAAGACTTGCTCGAGATCAATTAAATCTACTAATATAACTTTAGAGCTAAGATATCAACACAATAATCCCAAGTTTCTCGGATTGCTAACAGAATCTCTAGAGAATTATTTCAAATTGTTAATGTATGATAACAAAGGCAATATATAATATTCTTTTTTGTTCTAAATAGTCTTAGACTTTAGCTTCTATATTTTAGCTATTAATATAATAAGAAGCTCAATTTAATACTATTATGCTTCTTAGCTAAATAATAAGAAAGAAAAGACAAAAACTAAAACAATAAGTTATTAAGCAAGATACGCAATAATAGTTATTTAATTCTAGTAAGAAGTCGAATATATAAGAAGTAAGTCTTGTTAACAATTATACTATTAGTTACAATCTTATACTTTCTAGATTCTTGTCTTGTTTCCTTATTGCTTTAAAAACATCTTATTTTCTTAGTATTTGTTTTATTGCTTTAGATTATTAACTCGCAATCAATATTTGTAAAATCTTTTGTTTTCGCTTTTATATTATATTTCTTTAGAAGTAATAATAAGTTACTCGAATTTCTTATGTCTTAAAATAATAACTGTAAAGCTATTTTAAAACAATTACATTTTAAATTGTTAAGAGTATACTCGACAATTTAACTAGAATGTTTTTTACAAATTCTATTATTGTAAAAAAGTAATACACTTGCAAGTTAAGAAACTTTAAGTCTAGATAACTCGACTTTATAAAGTTTTTTTCGTATGCTAGTATAACACGTAAAGCAATCGAATAGCTTTTAACAAATTATATAGCTATTTTTAAGAGCTTTAGTACAATTATAGTGTATTAAAAGTTGCAAAAGTTAAATATATAAATTAGTTGCACAAAGAGTATTAAGAGTATTATTTAATTAAAGAAGTTTTCAGTTAGAAACAATATTACGCAAAAGAAGTTAAAAGAAATTTAAGATAAATTTAGAGTATTTATGCTTGTCTAGAGGAAATTTTATCTCGAATTTCTAATTAAGATTTTGAAGATTCTATATAAAAGAGTGTTGTTCTTTAGAATATTGTCGATCTATTGCTAAAGTTAAAAATCAAGAAAGTTAAGATTGCTAAGCTAAAGATTGTATTAAGTATTTTTTATTTATTAAAATTGAGATTGAATTGTGCAATAACGCAAGAACTTACATAGTTGTAAATATATATCTATATATTTTTTATATTATTAGATTTTAAGTAAAATACTTAATATATTGTCTCTTCGATATTAACAAAAAATAGATTGTTGTACGCAATATTAGTATTGTATTTAGCAACAAGATTTTTGTAAACAAGATTAAAAATTAAATTAATTAATAAATTTAAATATTCTAAGACGTTTAATAAATTTAGTTAAGATATTTTTTATAACAAAGAAGATTTACAAACTAGTAATAATAAAAAAGACTTACAAACTTGCAATAACAAAAAAGACTTATAAATTAGTAATAACAAAAAAGACTTATAAACTTGTAGCAATAAAAAAGACTTATAAACTTATAATAACAAAAAAGACTTATAGATTTGTAACAACAAAGAAGATTTACAAACTTATAACAACAAAAGCTTATTAACTTTGTTGTTTTCGTTATAATGCGTATTATCTTAACTCGAGTTATCTATTTAAACTTTATTTAAATTTCTATTTGTTATTAATTAATTTTTGACGTTTGCTTCTTCTAAAATATCTATATTTATCAACTTATTAAACGCGATTTTGTTTGTTATCTTTAGTAAGATATTTGTCGAGTTATTTTTATTGTTCTTGGTAATAGAACGTTAATATTTCGCAAATCTTTTAGTAAACTTTATAATGCGTAAAAAGAGATAAGACAAGAAATCGAATATTTTCGAATTAATATCAAGAATAATAGATTTGTTTTGCGTAGTATTCAAATTAACAAATATATTAAAATTAAAGAAAATACAAAAAATATTACAATTAATAATAAAATATAAAATTCTCGACAAATTAATTTTGTATATATTAGAGAGAGAAAATTAACTTTTAATAGATAAGTAAGAGTTTTTATAGAGTCTTTTGTATTAATACTTTGTTGTAGACTCTTTGCTTAAAGTAAGTTTAATATTAATTGTTTTAAAGACTCTTTTTAATACATTATCTTAAAGTATGTTGCATCTTCGAATTTTGCGCAATAAGTCTCTTTAGTTGCAAAGAGTTAAAGTTAATTTTGTTAATTAATTAACTTAATTTATATAAATACTATTTATTTAACAATTTGATTAACAACTCTGTTTTGCTAGAATTCTTTCGAAAGACTATAGCAATAATGTTTGATAAATAACGTTATAAAAATATTTAAAGCTAACAATATTTATAATTAATTATTGTCTTTTTGTTTTCTTTGACGCTAGACTAGTATTAATTGCAATTAAGAACTAGAATTGTGCTATCTTGTTAATTTCGATCAAGAAATATTTTAAAGAAAACAATATATATAAATTTATAACAATTGAGCGAAAATATATTGCGCATTACTTTTACGCTAGATTCTAGTTACTTTGTATTCTTAAGAATGATAAATAAAGATAAGATAATATATATATTTTTTTTAATTAATACAAAATTCTCTAGCGCAACGTTGCGTTCGTAATAATAGAAAATAGTATTCTCTTATTTATTTGCTTTTGTACAAAATCGAGATTTAAATACAACAAGAACAAATTTTGTATTTGCAATAAGTAAATAGTTTTGAAATTTACTAGATATTTGTAGTTATAATTTTCTTCAATTGTTAAGTTTTATTGTATTTAAATATAACGAAAATAGTATTTTAACTTCTAGCGAATACAATAAGTAATTATAATATTTGTACTTAAATACAAACTTATCTTAAGATATCTAAGATTTAATAGTTTGTAAAATGTTTTAATTTGCAATGCAAGCTAGAAGTCTAAGAAGAACAATAAATTATTTAACTCGTTTGTTAGTAATCTTAATTTTAATTTTCTTTGCAATTGCTTAATATTCTTTCTTTTATACTTTAAAAAGTTAATTAGTTATTACTCTTTTTTATTTAAGTTCTCTTTAAATTAACTTTGACGAAAGTAACAATAAATATCTTTATTGAAAAAGTTGCGTTTGTTTGTATATTTCTTTTGTAGATTGCAATATATAAATTTGTTTAAATCTATTCTTTAAGATTTAGCAATTGTTTATTAAAGATTAAAATATTAACAAATTCTTAATATATAGATCGACAATTTATTATTTGTTTTTAAATAGAAGAATTTATTAAGTTGCAACAATATAATATCTTTTATACAAATAGTTTAATCTTGTAAATTGTAATAGTTAAAGTTTTGACAAAACTTTAATGATTAAGAGTTTTGTATTAATTAGCAACAATAAACTTAGAATCTTTTAAAGTATTATATTGTTTATAATTGTTAAAACTTAATATTCTTTCTCTAGTCTTAAACAACTTTTAAGCTCGAATATTTTAATTAAATGTATTAAGTTTTTAAGATCTAAATATAAACTTAACAGTATATTTTTAAGCTCTTCGAACAATAAATGTTTAAGATAGGTTTTAATATTGTTTCGAAAATTTAAGAACTTATTTTTTAGTTATTGAATCTTGTTCTTTATATCTTAATTAAGTATATTAACAATAGTTAAAGAATTGTTTAATATCTTAATATGAGTTGCAACAAAAAGTTTAATATCTTGAAGTCTATTTCTTAACGCTTTCTTCTAGTTTTCGATTTTAATTTTTTCTCTTTTCGCTATTGTTTTTAGTAGTTGTTACAAAATATAAAATCAAAATTAGAATTAATCTTCTTAAGCTACTTATTTTGTTAATATTTTGTAGTTAATATAAGTTATAGTTTAATCTAATATATTAAAACAAACTCTATTTTATTATTTTTATTATAAATTCTTGTAATTATATATTTTGACTTTAAATTAATAATTATAAGAAGAATTTTATTTATTATATCGATTGTGTTATTAAAGTCTTTGATTAATTAATAGTTGCTTAGTTGCAACACTCTTTTATAATTTGCTTCTTTAAGTACAAATATAAGATAATTGTTATATACAAGCTCTTCTTTTATAACAATTTTAAGTACAATTATTGTAATAACTTTGTTAATCTTCGATTCAACTTTGCTACTATTAAATTAGACTTTTCTTTGTTGTTGTTAAACAATAATTTAATATTACTTATTTGTTAACTAATATATTTGTCGATTTGCTATTATAGAAATATTTTACTTACTAATTAATTAAGTAGTTAAGAATATAGTACAATTAATATATTTTACAATTATCTAATATTTTTGTTTTGAAATATTATTTGTCTTTTTGCTAAAGATTTTGACAAGTTACTTTAGATTGTATGTTTGCTTTAACTATAATTTTGTATTCTAAACATATTCTTTTTATTTAAGATTATTTAATTACGTAATATTATTGTGGCGAAAAAGAAGACAAACTCGATAACTTATAGCTTTCTAGATTTGAAAGATTTGTAACTTAGTTTATAGCAAAAGAATATTGTTCGATATAATAAGATTTTTGTCTTGATTACATTTATGCGTCTTATTGAAATTTAAATCTTTTTATTAGTATAATTTCGACATTTAAAGAAAATTATCTTGAAAAAAACAAATAGAACGCAAGCAATATTACTTAGGAAGAAAGTTTTATTTCTAACAAAGTATATCTAATATTTCTTATATTAAGTTGTTTAGTATACAATATCATTTATTATTAAGTTATTCGATTTTATTGTTAAGAGCAAACTAGATAACAAATGTCGCCAAAATTATAAGATTTATATTTGTGTCTTTTTTAACTTAACTAGATATTACTTTTTTTTAATAATTATTGTAAACAAATTTCTTGTCTTTAGTATTACAATAAATGTCTATTTATTGAGAATATATTGTAGATACTTTGTTTGTTTAAATTATATTATATTGATTTATCTTGCAATTTTTAATTTCTAATATCTTTTTCGATTGTTATATAGACAATATTTTTTTTGTATCTTTTAAAAGACCTTCGAATTCGACAACTAAATTATACTTTGTTGCTTTATTTTCGAAGAAATATTAATTGCACAATTTTAAATTGTCGAAATAAATTTGCAAAACTCGACTTTGTTATATATAAAAGCTTTTAGATTAAACTTTAAGAATTTAAAGCAATTACAAATATATCTTATATATTTAAATTATTTGCAAAGAAGACTTAAACATATATTGAGTTGTAAATATGCAATCTATAATATCTGTTTTTAAATCTTAGAATTAAATCTAGAGAATTAAAAATTATATTTTTGCTAAAACAAATATATTATATGTTTTTAAAAGATATTTGTTGTTAAAAAAGTTAAACTTGTAAAAACTAATTTTAGAATTCTTAGCATTAACAATAATAATATTTGAGATGTTATATTTTTAAAGTTTCTTCGATTTTTGTAGAATATAATTAAATTAGCTCTTTCTATTTAAGATTTTTTTTACTAGATATTTAATACAAGTTTGAATAAGTATTAATATATATTTTTATATTATACGCTAATTAATGTTGTAGATAATCTTATTGTACTTAATATATTTATTAAGTTTTAAATATCGATTATTGTACAAAGATTTTCGACACTTTTATTTAACAATTTTTTGATATGTATTTTATTAAAAAATGAGACTTTCTTTTACAAATACAAGACTACTTTTGATATTAGCTTAACAATAAATATTATAATGTTATTGTTTTATTAAAAAATGTTTAAAAGTATCTTTAAAACAAAGCAACAAATATTTAATATTAATACTTAATATATCTTAAGTTGCAAAATAACAATAATAGCAACAATTTTGTTAGACGTCTTTGCGTATCTAGTTATCAATTATAACAATAAGAATATTAGAGAAAGAAATTACGATTTGTTTTAAATAGCTCTCTTAAAGAGACTTTATTAAGTTAATTTATTAATAGAATACAAATATATACAATTAAACAGAATTAAAAATAAATAATTCTTGTAAGAGACGTAGATCTTTTGTTTGCAACTTAAAGATAAGATTGTTAGTCTATATATTTTGTAATACTTAAATTATATTGATTGCTTTAATATAAGAGATTTATCTTTTATTTATAATTTTTTAATTATTTACAAGTTATAGACTCTTCTAGTTAGCAAAGATTAACAATATTAATTTATTTTAAAATAACAATTCAAAATATAATATTCTAATTAATCTTATTTTGTAAAAAAGTCGCAAACTATAATATTCTTTTATTACTCTAAATATAATATTATTTTTAAGAATTGATTTACAAAAGAATACAAAATTCTTTAGAGTATTTTATTTTTGTTATATATTTAACAACAACTTTATTTTATATTTGTATTGCTTATTTATGTTCTTTCTTAATAACAAATATATATAGAGAAAGCTTTGCAATTGCTTAAACAATAACGCAAAAATTAACTATTTTTGTTTTATTATTTTTATTAGCAAAGATAAGACAAGAATTAACAATATTAAATAAATAAAGAAACTTTGCTAATATATATAATTGCAATCGATTAATTCACACTAATAGAGTTAAAATGATTGTTGTACTTTTTACAACAAGCTTTTTCTTCGAATTAGAAACTATTTCTTTGTTAAAGTTCAGATACTATAAGTATTGAGATTTTATTTGTCGTTGAAATAACAATCAAATAATAATTGTTGCTCTTTTTTAACTTCCGAAACTTTATTTAGAGCTTATCACAAATATAGTAACTTTAATAAAAGTATTACAAAACAATATTTGCAAGATATGTTAATTTTATTGCAAAAAAGCTATTATACAAGTATTTTATTCAAAAGATATTGTTAATCTATATATTAAATACCATATTACAAAATATCGAAAGATTAGTAAATTCTCTTATAATATATTATTATTTATTTAACAAGAATAACTAGTATTCGAATTTAATCGAGAGAATTATAACTTTTCTAGTCAATTGTAATATTTAGTGTATATTAATTAGTGCAAATTAGTTTTGTCGCAAAAACAAAAGTTAAAATATATTATTGTTTTTTGCAAATAACTTCGATTTATAGTCGATTTTATTACAAAAACAAACGCAAAATTGTAATAAATAATTAGCAACAATAACTTTAATACTTTTGCTAGAAGTTCGATTAAGTTATAATATTTAAAAATACAACTTGTATTTAAATTAAAATTATACTTTCTTGTACTAGCAATATAATAGTAAATTAGCTAGAGATTAGTCGATTTTGTTTTTTTGTATTTTAAAGAGACTAAACGATTTTAACAATTTAGTTAGATTGCAACTTAAAGTTGTAGTTTATAATAATTCTTTTATTTTGCAAGTTGCAATATTCGAATTATTATATCTCTATTTTAGAAAAGTAAAAAGACTTGTTTGCAATGCATATTAATTAAACGCACAATAATTAAAATGAACTTAAATATATAAATTGCTTTATGTTGCTTAAGCTTTTATTAAATATTCTTCAATATATATATTTAAAAGATTTGTTAAACTATATACTTGTTATTCTTGCAATAAGTTTATTTTTTAAATTAACACTACAAATTAGTTTACAATTTAAAGCAAATCTTAATATATTGCTAGTTTTATTTAACTAAATTTCTTATTATATTGTTTGCACTAGAATAGTTTGATTTTGAAATTTAATGGAATTTCTATTAGTATAGCGTTAAACAAGAGAAAAATCTTTAATTCTTTAAAATAGCAAAATATACTAAAGATTTAAATTGTACTTTATTTTGTATAAGCGACAAGAGCCTTTTTATATTTTTACTTTTGCATGTTTATATAACTTATTATTAGATAAACTTGCTAGTTATATAGTATAATCTTTTTTTATTTTTGTAAAATTGTTATGTCAAGTCTATTATATATTATTTTGACAAAATAAACAATCATAGATTTATATTTCTCTTGTTGTATAGTACAATCACTTTGCTATTTTTGAATTTTTCTTATAATTCGATAGAACAAATTTAGCAAATTTTAAATTTGTTCGATTTAATTTTTTTTGTAGTACAAAAGATAATTGTGCTTTTAAATATTTTTCGCAATCGACTATTTAATACTATGTATTTTTAAATTATTGCAATTAATAAATTTAAATTCTAAATAATTAATATGTTGATTAGATATCGTTATAAGTTGTTTAAAATTTAAAATTTATACTTTATTTGTTTTTGCTTAAAGATTTTTATAGGAATAATGAATTTAAATTTTCGGAACTACAATTGTGTAATTATATATTAGAAGACTTTGTAAAACAATTTTTTTTTAAATAACTTTTTTTTCAAACTCGATCGATATAAGAGTTTTGTCTATTTGGTAATAATATATTTTGCTTTTATTAATACTGTTACTTGCAAATTTAATAATCGAGCTTATTTGTATTAACATAATGCTCTTTTTGTTGCTTATACTAGTATTAAAGATAGTTTCAAAAATAATTTTGTTTAATTTTTATATTAAGCACAAGCTTTAACAATAATTAACAAATTATTAATGCAAAACAATTGATTTAAATATTAATATTAGCATATATAAGTACAATGTGTTGTTAAGAAACAAAGATATTGTTCGAGTTTGTAATTAAAATACAAAGATATTACTTATTGTTGCTATAAATATAATAAAAAGTATTGATAATCTGTTTTCGACAAAACAATTAAGAAAAATCATTTTTGAAGTAAAGAAATAACTTCGAAAAGACTAAATACTTGCATATTTCATATCAAATTAATTTATTTAATCTTTTTTTAAATATTTAAACAAGATTTTGTTTTTGTTAAATTTTGTATTTCTTGCTTATTGCGTTCTTGTTATTTAATAATAAAGTTTACTATTTTATTGCTATTATATATTTAGATTTAAAGATTATATTATTTATATTAAGAAGAATGCTCTTATAATCAAATATTAAGAAAGATGCAATAAATGTTTTGCTAATTTTTGAGAATATAATAAGTTGCAATAATAATATTGTATTAATAGCAAGATTGTTTAATTGTAAATTGTAATAATTGATTTTTTTTACTAGTATTTTGTATTAGCAATATTCTCTTATATAATATTAGTAATTTATATCTAGAATACAATTTTATATCTCTAGTAAACTAGATTGTTAATATTTTGTTATTGTACAAATATGTTAAATTAATACAATAACTCGATTTTTTAATAATTAATATCGCAAATCTATAATTGTCAGTTCTCGCAATATATTGCTCTAAAAATTAATAACTTTATTTTAATTTTTTAATATTCGAAATTAGCAATAAGCAATCGATAATTATTGCATCTATTTAGAAGATAAAGTTGTTATACTTTTATTTGCAACTAGATTTTTTAATATCTAAGAAAATTTAAAAAATTCGAATATAACAATATTTTGAGCAATTTGATAAAATGTCAAATCTAATTAATAAAAGACTTAGAAATTCGATAATTGTTAAAAATTATAAATCTTTAGAATATAATATCGAGATTTGAGATCGAGTATTTAAAGTAAAAACAACTAAGACTTGCTAAAAAACGCATTTAACCTAACAATAATTATCGAATAATAAAATAAAGATTTGTAGAAAATTAGTAACAAGAATTTCTTAGCTCGAATAAACAAATATTTAGAACAAATATTTATTTAATATAATATTGTATTTTATTTTTTTTAGCAAAAAAGCAGTTTTGCTAGTATTATAACTTCTAGCACAATTTAAGTTTCGAATTTGTTACAATTTATTGCAAAATTAATATTCATATTAAAAGCAACAATTAATGCCCTATTACTATTATACAACAAATAATATCTTATTTTCTCTTCTTCTTTAAGAACAATAAAGTAACAACGTTAAATTATATTAGTTTTAAAAACTCGATCTCTTATATATATTATTTTTAGTTTTATATGGTTTCTAAACAAATAAAGATTAGAATTTGTATTTAATAATAATAGAGAAATATGCAATATATTGTTATATAACAAATTTTTTGAAAATAACATTAGTTAAAAGTATTTTCGCATCACAATAAATACAAATATAAGAATACTTATTATTAACAACAAGTCTACTTATAGTATTATTGTTACATTTTGTTAATTCGAAAAGTTAATATTACGTAAAGTATTAATTTCTATCTTTACTTATAATTATATTTAGATTAATCTAGTTACTTTTTGTTTATTAATATTATTTTAAAAGTCTTGTTAAGACAATTTCGAACAAAATTAAAAAAATTATTATTTTGAACAAAATACAACTTGCGTTAAGAGTTTTAAACAATTAGCTTATTAATATCAAATATCTCAAATTTCTTTAAAGATAGAAAAACTTATTTTAATAAATTAATTTTATTAGAGATCTAGTAAAACAATATTAAAGATTGTAAATTATTAAGAAAATTTCTATATTATTAAGTAATTTGATTAAAATATATATTGTAAAAATTGATATTTTAAGAGTATTAATTATATACGTAGTTTCTAAATTATTAACTATACAAAATTGTATTAACAACAATAATTAGTCTTACGTTGTAATTATCTTTTTAAATAAATTTTTCAAAAATATTGCAGTATCGATTCTAGTTATAAAATTTGTTAAGTATAAAATATTAAAAAATCTAAAACAAGTTACAATTAATAAGATAATTATAATATTTTAATAGATCTTCGATGCAATCTTTTATCTTTATAACAACAATTGAGTTTATTGCAATATTAAATTTGTTAATATTCTTATAATTTAAAAGTTATTATTATTAACAAAAATAAGTAATTTTAAATTAATAAGCAATAAGCGATTAAAGACTTAATATAATATAAATCTCTTTATAAAATTAGAAATTTTTAACTTTGTTATTGTGCAACTTTACAACAAGACAATAAATATATAATTGTTTAATATTATTATATTGAATTTTTGTCTATTTGCGAGCTTTCTATTATTACTTGATAATATATTTGATAATATTATTACAAGATAAGCTTAAATATTATTTTAAAGTAATTAAGTCATTTGTCTTAATTAAAAGCAACTAGTTTAGACAATCAAAACTATATTCGTAAATAATTTTGAAGTTTGTTTCTTAATTAACTAGAGTACAATATTAATAATTAATTGTTTCTTAATTGCGATTTTTACAAAAAAACATAATAATAATATAAAGTTCTTATAAAATTAGCGAGACATTAAATTGCTTGCTATATTAACTTAAATTAAGATTAATTATATTTGTTTACTTTTTGCAATTATTAATTTTAATTAAGTTAAATATATAAGTTAGCTAACTTATTATAAAACAATATATTAGTTTCGTATATTAAATGTAAACTCTTATATTAATATATTAAGCAAAATATATATTAGACTAGATTTTGCTAAAGCAATTCTTGAATTAAAAGTTAAAAAATTACTTGTATATATTAAAGATTATTTAAAGACTGCTTATTTTGTTATAATTTAAATATCTTATAAATAGAGAGCTATTTTGTAAAACTATTAGTATAAGTTCTTAATAACAATATTACAATTGTATAAAATATAAATATGTTTGTTGCTTGTCGACGCACTAAGATATAAAAGACGTAAGATATAATAGACTTTTATTACTATATCTTAATTATATAGAATAAATAGTAGTAAAGTTAATTGTTAAAAAACAACAAAAGATAAGCTTTTTTTCTATTTAATATTTTTTATAACGTACAAGTCTACTTCTTGCTTTCTAACTAAAAAGAGAAGTTGTGCAATTTAAAATTTCTATAGATAGTTAAAATTACGTGTCTTGTTATACTCTAAAACGCTAGCGCATTAGTAATGCTATAATATTATAGTTATTTCCTCTCTTAAAGTATTAATTCTTAGTAATATAAAAAGTTGTATTAGTTTTATACAAGACAAAAATATCTATTAAACGCTAGTATTACAAAAACTTGTTAAAAATCTTTTTAAATCTCTTTAAGAATTAAAAGAAAAAAAGTCTTTTACTTAATAAAAATTAGTTTATACTTTAATTTAATATAATCTATAGAATAATATAATAGCAACAATAATAATTTATAATAAGTTATTGCTTTATTGTTGTTATTGTTAGAATTCTAAATAGAATTTAAAGTAAAGTTAATATTTCGTAAGCGCTAAATAAATTATAAATACAAATATTATTTTTTCTCTTTTTTTTCTTATATTTTTCTTAATTGCAATTCCTTTCTTGTTATAAATAAATTATTAAAAAAACAATAATGCGTAAGACTTATATATGTAGTACAAATATTAAATTACTATATCTTTATATTTATTTTTTAAGAGATTAAAAGATTAAGAAAATAAATAATTTTAATATTTTATTGTTTATAAGAATTAATATATTATAATTTGTAGTAATCTTTTATATATAACTTGCGTAAACAAATATATATATATTTGCAACAAAAAAATATTTATATTTATTGCAAAGTTTTTTATTGTAAATTGAATTATTGTATTGCAATATATTTTGTTTTCGTTTACAATATATAAACAATTGCTAATATTTACTAGTTTGTTAAATATTTTTAAAATTAAATAAAAGTTTTTGTTAACAAGTATTGTAAAATATTTAAAATGAAAAATACAATTTCTAAATCGATAAAATATTTGTAAAAAAGTATTATTCTTAATATAAAAGTTAACAATATAATAGAGAGTTTATTTTACTAACAACAAATTAAACGCAATTTTGTATTTGTTAATTCGAGTATAATTTAATTTGCGTTATAGACTATTATATTATATTTAAACAAAAGCTCGAAAAAATAAAAAGAGATTAAAATAATATTTTTGTTAAAATAAAGAAGTTAATTAATTTTCTTTTTAAATATATATTGATTGTAAATATTTTTATTTGCTTTTTAATATATTTTTTTATCTATTTTTTGATTTATTTCAATATATTGTGCAATGCATTAATATATATTTAGAATTAAAATAAGAATAAGAATAAGAATAAGAACAAGTTGTTAACAAAGATAAAAAAAAATAAGATAAATTGGTTTTAAATTTGTTATTAACTTAAATTAAACAAGTTTTAAAAATTCTTTTATAAAGTTTTACAACTTTGCGACAAACTCTTTTTACAATTTCGCGTTACTAGCAAAATTGTTAGATAATAATATAATAAGCTTTTATGTTATTTTTGTTTGTACTTTGCTTATTTATATATTTATAAAAAATAAAGAACGCAAAAACATATATAAGTAACAAGATCGAATTTACAACAAAGATAATAAAGATCGAATAAAACAATTTTTGGTATTTTAGTTTTCTTAAAAGAACGCAAATATTTTAGACAGTTTCGAAAATTTGTTGACAAATAATTTTGCGAAATTTAATAATTTATTTTTAAATAAGTTTGATAATTTTTTGTAATTGTTTAAGACAAATTTAACAAATTCTTAAAAGTTTGCTAAGTTGCTACAATATATTTTTAACTAAAAAAGAACAATTAAATAATTATATTTACAAATTATATTTTAATTATTTATATTAAGAAAAGCAACTTTATTATTTTTAGTATTTTATATAATAAAATAAAAAGATTTTTTATTATAAATTTAATTAAATACAATAGCAATACAATAATAATTGCGCAACATTTTATCGAATAAATTATTGTTAATATAACTGTTATTGTTGCAATATATATTGCGCTATTTTTTTATTTTTGTTTGTTATATATTTGTTCTTTAAACTTCTTTTGCAACTTATTAATATTATTAAAAAACTTTTTCCTTAACTATTAATTGTACTTCTTGCTTTAGTTTATTTACTTAATCTTATATTATATTTATCTCTTTAACTTAGTTTTATCTATAATTTCTTCAATTTTTTATTTAATTTTGTTATTAATAAGTTTCGAAATTTACAATATTTGTTTTATTTATTTATTGTTAATACAACGTATTAATACTTTATTGTTTTCTAATTTATATATAAAAATATATAGCAAACTAGAAGACACTAATAAAGACAAATTTCTTGTTGCTTATTATATTAATTAGCGTTTCGAAATATAAAACAATTTTATTAAGAAATATTTCTGCTAATTTTGCAATACTAATTCTAGTAATTACAAGTATATATCTAATTATTTTTGTATAATAATTGATTACTACAAAAATTAAATTATATACAATTTTATAATACTTGTTTAACAACAAATTTATTACAAAGTTTATAATAGTTTTCTTGAATTTCTTTTTTGTAACAAATAAGAATTAAGATTTATTATACAATTTATAAGAAGAAATTTTGATATATTAACAAATGTTATATATTTTGATATATTTTTTACTTGCTTTGCGTAAGCAAGCTAAAAATACTTTCTTTAAAATAAATTTAAAATTTTGTTAACTTTAAAGTGTTTTGTTAAAGAATTATTATAATTTTTACAAATTAACTTTTTTTTAACAATTATATTCTTTAGAATATAGAAGAATCTATTATATTGAATAAGATTTTTTTGATTTAAAGTCTATATTTTTTGTTAATAATAAAACAATTTTTCGATTTCGATATAAATGTTTTCGATTTAAATATTTTTAATCTAGAGATTCTTAATTAAGAATTTTTAAAATTTTAAAATTTTTTTATATAATTTCTCTAGTATATCTTTAATTAATTTTCTTAAGATAATAATTTATATATTAGTTAATTAAAATAGAGATACTAGTTTATTAAAAACTTTTTTTCTACTTTATAGTTGCAAAGTCTTTGCATTATTAATAAGTATTTTTGTTAATTATAATATAAAAATCAAACCAAATCAATATTTTTTGTTTACTTTGTGCTAGCAACTTTTTGTTAAATAATAATACAAACTTTTTATAAAATATAAAGGTTAAATTAACTAATATTTTTTGTTTGCTTTGCACTAGCAAATCTTTGTTAAACAATAACGCTAATTTATTTTGTAATATTAACAACAATCTTGTATTTTATAATAAAATCCTTTTATAATCGAGATATTTTAATAATTTTTTTGTCGAATTTTTTTTATCTAAGTAATAAAAGATTTTAAAGTTATAAATAATTAACCTAAGTATCTAGCAAGCTTGTCTTAAGTTTAGCTTTTTTTAACTTATAAATTTTTCAAAATTATTATAATTTAATTATATTTCGATAAGATAAATATTGCTTTTTAAATAGTATCTTTACTATTTAAAACCAATTATAATAACTAGCAATTTCTAATTGTATATCTTATAATTTTGCTTTGTTAAAATTATTTTTTGCAATTAAAATATTATTAAGCGTTAATTTTTATTGTTAATTTGTTAACTTAAAATATTCGCGATTGCAAAGTTAAATACATTAATGTTTACTCTAATCTTTTTGTTTAGATTGTACTAACAAAGTAATAAAATTAATATAAAAATATCGGAAAGTTAGCGAAACATCTACTCTATTTTATTTAATCAAGCAAAAGAATTAAATTTCTTGTTATTTTTACTTTCTTATAATAAATTAATAAGAAAAGTAGTTCTTTTCAAATAGTAATATATAAAGCGTCTATAAAGATTTATAAAGTTTAAGAATATTTAAAGTTTACAATAAGTTTTTAATTTAAATTACTTTTTAATTTTTTTAATTTTTTTAATTTTTTTTAAATTTATCTATATAATACAATAAAGTTCAAAAATTTAATTTTTGTAATGTTAGATTTATACTTCTTTAGATTAATATACAATAAATATTTGTAAAGATATTCTATTACTTATCTAATATAGCGTTAATACTTTCTCGAATTATTGCTATATACTATTATATTATTGATATAGATTATGCAAGTTATATCAATTAGCTTTTGCAATATTTTATTAATATAAATTTAAAAAGTTGAGAATGCGTTTGCTAGTTTAAATAGTATAATTTAATATTTGAAATACTTATAATACGTGCAAAATATTGTCTTTTATTTATTATTGTATTTAATACAAATGCAATAATAGACGTTCTTTAAATTTAAGACAATAAAATGCTTTGCTTTGTATAAATAATTTAGCGTTTCCATAATTAGAGAGAAGAAATAATAATTTTTAATATCAATTTCATTTAAATCTGTATAGTTAATATATAAATATAATTCATTGTTCGATTTTAATACAAATGAAATAGAAATATCTACAAACGAAATTAAATATTTAATTTAGTTTTTGGCTAATATATTATCGAGATATTGTCAAACTATTGTTAGTTTTTTTTGTAAAAAATTATAAAGAGATATAAAAGAGAGCTTTTTCTTGTTCTAAAACTAGACTAATTGCGTCGAATCGAATTATCGAGTTTAAATTAAATATTAGATTCGAATTTTAACAATTTGTATCAATTTAATTCGAAAGTTTTAACAATTCGATTTCTGAAAATAAAATTAACAATTCAAATCTATTTCTATACTTAAAATCGAAATTCGATTCGAAAAATCGATTCGAATTTTCAAAACTATTATTTTTAGTAAAATTTATTATTTTTAGTAACAATTAATTGATAATTTAATAGAAATAGTTAATCTATTTAAATTAATTAATAAGTATATTAGATTGTTTTTATATTATATATTACTAATATATATTATCTAGAAAATAATTAAAAAAATCTAAATTTAAACTAAATTTATACTATTTTTAGTATTCATAATATTCTTGACAATTCGATTTAATTTCTAAAATTAAAATCGAAATCCGATTCGACAATTAATCTATCTAAAATTTAATAGTATAATTTTCTCTTCTTAATTTTAATAAAATTTAATTAATTTATTATTACAAATCTCTTTTAAGTCTCTTAACTTCTTAAAGATCTTAAATATTAATAATTTTTTATTTAATGTCTTTGTAACGTTAGCGCAAACAATAGTATAAACTATACTATGCTTAACAAGATTTAAGACAAACTACTTAAGATTAATTATCTTCAATTTGTTACTTGCAATCTTAAATTGCTAGCTTTTTATTTTTCAATTAATTAATATATCTTGCTTAACTAGCATTAATATATTTAATATAAGTTTAAAATTTATATATTTAATTAAGTAAAATAAAATAATGTATTTTCGATATTGATTTTACAAGTTAATTAAATAATAAATCAATTTATAAGTATTATAACAATAGCAATTATTGCTATTAAGAAAACTTAATATTAATAAAATAGCAAGTATATATTGCAATTCTTATTGTATTATATAGATATAATTAATAAGATTTAACTTAATTTTTAAATTAACTAAATCTATAACTTAATATTTGTTATTAAAAAATCAAGTTTAATCTTTTATTAAGATCGAGTTTATTGTTTTTATTTGTATTTCTTACTTTGCTTGCAAGATATTAACAAAGCTTTATTTTTTTTGCATTAATTGTAATAATAGCGACAACAATAAATCTATTTTATTTGTATTATTAAAAGATTTCTTTTTCTAATATTTATTTTCTAATATTTATTTTCTAATATTTAAAGTATTCGATATAACTTAAATAGTTTATATTTTTAATTTTGTTAATTCGCTTATACAATATTAACAAATCTTTAAAAGTATATTATTTCTTGTTTTTAATAAATATTTTAGTTTTGTCTATAAAACAATTCTAATAAGATTTGCTTAAAAAGATATTAGAATCTGTTGTAATTTGTTAATTGTTAAAATTGCTTAAGTTTGCTTTGTAAATACAATTTAGTATTTGTTTTTATATAATAATTATAGCTAGAAGTTTATTGCAAATATTTAATATATTATAAATCTTTAGAATCTTTATTTTTAAGTTTAACTTAAGCTTAATTAAAAATATATAAATTTTATACTTCTTTAAAAGCAACAATAAATAAGTCTTTAGCTTATTTAAATATTTTTTAAAGATAAACATTTTTTAATCTAGCTTTTATTTAGCGTTCTTTTATCTTTTATAAATAAGAAAACAACAATTAGCAAGATTAACTATTAAATTTAATAAGAACTTTTCAAATTCTTTACAGATCTTGTTTTTTAATTTAGCGCTATTGCTTGTTCTTGAATATTATTGCGTAATAAGACTATTTTTTAAAAATAATATACAATAAAGAATTTTGTTCTTATTTATAATAAAATATATTAAAAATTATATTATATTAATATCGATTTTGCGAAATTAAATAATATATTTATTTATACTTAAACGCTTGTATAATTTTAGTTTTTCGAATTTTTCGAATTTAAATATAATCGATAATAATACAATAGCAATTTAAAAAACTTAAAGGTTTGTTTCTTTAATTGTTATAACTTAAGTCTACTAAACGTTTCGCAAATCTCAAATTTTTGTTATTATTATTTTAATTTATTAATATAAAGTCGAAGCTTTAATTGTATTTAAATTATTATTTTTGTTAATATTGTATTAATAACAATTATCTTTATTAATATTTTGTAAACAATGGTTGTTTCGAAAAAATTAAATTTCTCAAATTTTAATTTAATAGTTAAATAATTGTTATAATATAAACTATTTTAATTCGATATAATACTATTATATTTCGAGTTTTTTTTTCGAAAAATAAAACAATTAGAATTGTAAAATATAAGTGCGCTTGCTATTTATTAACGCACTAAAGTATAAAAGACCTAAAATATAATAGACTTTTACTACTATATTTTAACTATATAGAGTAGATAATAGTAAGACTAATTGTTAAAAAATAACAAAAATAAGTTTTCTCTTTATTTAATATTTATGATAATATACAAGCTTGTTTTTTGTTTTTTAATTAGAAAGAGAAGTTGTGCAATTCGAAATTTTTATAGATAGCTAAAATTACGTGCTCTACTATTTTCTAAGATACTAACGCGTTAATAGCGCTATAATATTATAGATTGCTAGTTTTTTATTTTTTGTTTTAATCAAATATTTTTGAAAATTTGTTTATATTCTAGATTGTTAAACTCTATTGCATTATCTTAATTCGATAATTTTTTTTGTATAATAACGAACTTGCACTTTTAATATAACTGTATTTGTTTCTAGCTTTTTTGTCTAAGCTTTTTTAAGATTTGATTCTAAAGTATTGTTGTATCTAGACTTGTACTTACTTTATTTAAAAATATATAATTAGAATATTGCATATAATTTGTATAATAATAATAAAATATATATAAAATTCTATTAGCAATTGTTAGTATTAAGTGTTTTTAATTGTATATAAAAGATATTAAAGTTAATTGTGTTTAATATTGTACAAAGAATAAAAATCAAAATTCGATATATAAGTTTAATTTTAGAAGATTAAAGAAAACAAATATTAAAGTCTAATAATTGTTATATTGTGCTTTATTGTATATTAGGTATTTAAAAATAATATTAGCAAAATCTGGACTTTTCTTTTTGTTATCTTTTTAGATTTTTTATTTTTTTATTTTCTATTCTTTTTTATTTACAATCTTTAACGCTTAAACTCAATTACAAATTATGCAAGAATTAATTAGTATATATTAATCTTACATTTTATAACAATATTAAGAATTAATTATTACAATTTTTGTTAAGCAATAAATATAAATTAAAAAACTTGATATTTAATTAAATATACTATATTTAATTTAAGATTTAAGCTAGCTAAGATACAATTCATTACTATAATTATTTGTTTATAATATGCTTTTTGTTAATAAAATTAACAATTAATTTTTAATAAAAAAAGATCGAAGATTATATAAGTTGTTATTAATATATTTTTAATTAATAATACAATTGCTATTGCTTTATTAAACAATGTCAATTTAGCAATTGCATATTTAATAAACTTAAAAACTCGAAAAATATTTAAGAGACTTCAAGGAAATTAAGATTTTCGAATTGTTATAGTTGAGTTGCTAGATATTTAAGATAATATAATAATTATATTGAACTTTCTATACGTTCAAGATATAGCGTTCGAGTAATCTAGTATTGTATCTAAAAATTATTTAGTACTTTCTTAATTTGTTTTAATTATTTATATTTTTAATATGTTTTTTTAAATATTTTCTATAGCTAGTTTAGAGTTGTAAATCGAGCTTATTCTAATTAATTAAGCTTTTTTATTAGAATTGTTGTATATATTTGTTGTCGTAAATTGAATTTTAATAATTAAACAAAAATTAGTTAAGATTAAGCAAAGTAAACTTAGAGTTTAAACTTTATATTAATAAAGTATTTCTTAAAAGAGAAGAGTTAATAATACAATTATAATTAATACAATTTGAATTATATTATAATAAATAATAAGTTAAATAATAAAAATAATATTAATATTATTAGAATCTAGATTTATTGTAAGATTTACAAAGATGCTCTTTTAATTAGAAGTTTTAGAGTTAATTTTACTATTACAAAGTATTTTAGTTTAGTCTTTTATAATTTAATTTTGCGTTTATCTTTTTAAAAGTTGAGCAAAGATAGTATTCTTAGTTAAGATAAAACTTAATAAAGAAAATATAGCAATTAAGAAAAGAAGCAACAACATAATTAAAAACTAATTCGATAATAATTCGATAATAATTAATAATAATATAAAAGATTGTTTAAATAATGATTTTATATATAATACAATATCGATTATAAATTTAGAGTAATATTAAAAACAAAAATTAACCTTTGTAAGCTTTTTAATATAAATTATCTAAAAATAGTTAAATAAATTTAAAAGCGCTTAACAAAAATTAAATAAAAAAGAAAAAGAATTTACAATTTAAACAAGTTTCTTAAAGTGCTAAATTGTATTGTTAAAAACAATTTTAAGAATATTTTGATAAATAATATTAATAAATTATCAAACAAATACAAATAAGAAAATATATCTTTATTATAAAATAATATAGTAAAAGATTTAGACAATATTCGAAAATTAATTAATTTAGTCTTTATTTTTTGTTTAATAAAACTTTTTTGTGTTTTTTTTGTAATACAAGACAAACAAATTTCTATAATAGTTAAATTAAAACTTAAAAAGTTGTTTAAAAAAGTTTAAGCAATATAACAAACAATAATAGATAATAAATTAAAAATAAATTAAAGTAAACTCTTAATTGTCTTGTTATTTTACAATATTGAAACAACAATTAAAGCAAAAACAAGAGTTAAGTTGTTACTTAACAATCTTAATTTAATTAAATACTTAAATATTAACAATACAACAAAGATTGCAAAGAATAAGAATCTTTATTTATTACAACAATTAAACTAATTATAATTAGAAATTATATAAGTAAAAAAAGATCTCGATTTTTTTGCAAATAATATCAATAAAATACAAATATAAAAGATAATATTATTTACGCTATTATTGAAGTTAAGATATAGTTGTCTTTGCATTTTTGTATTAAGATATATTGTTAAGTTAAATTTTAATTAAAGCAATTAATACAAAATTTAAAAAGCTCAAAGATTAAAAACAAATTAATCAAACTTAATTAACAAATTATTGCTTAAAATAAGATAAACAGGATAAATCAAAATTAGAATATTATTAATATTTTATTTTTTGCAATTCATATTTTATTTGCGCAATTATTTCGATCGAAATTAATACAAAACTTAAATAACAAACATATTATAAGCAAATTGCAAAAATTTGTCAATTTAATTAAATAAAAGACGAAACAAATTAATTGTTTTTAGAAATAAACACAACTTTTGCTATCTTTAAACAAACAATATAAGAACTATAATTTCATTTTCTTTTATAACAATTTTTTTTAAGTTATTAATACAACTTTTTCTTTTAATTATTTCGAGTCAAAAATTGTAAATTTAATACAAAATAGTTTTTTCTTTAACGGGCAAACTTCGAAAGACAAAATTGTTTTATTTAAGAAAAATATAAAACAAGAATCTAATAATAACAACGTTGACTTTAATTTCTTAAACAAAATTTACTATAATAACAATAATAGCGTAAATGTCGTTAAGATATATAAAAAGAACAACAACAATAATAATAACAAAGCATCTATAATTTTATGCAAAGTTATATCTAAAAACTTAAACAATAAGAAAAATATATTTAAAAAGTTATTAAAATATTAAAAGATAAAAATTATTTGTTATAAAACAAGAAATATTTTATATTATTAATAAAGATATAATACAATTAAAGAAACAAAGAAGACAAAAGACAATAATTTCGAAAATTGATAGAAAGAAAATAAAAGCAATATTAAGTAAAGTTAAATCGATTGTTAAGTTAAAACGCTACAAGAGATTTGTTAAAATAAAATAAAAATAATTACGCTAATATTAAGAAGAATTCTTATAAGCTAAATTTTATTAATTATATAATATAAATTATATATTAGAAGTTCTTGTATATACTTTGCAAAAAAGATTTTATTTTGATTGTTAGTAAATTTTTTTATTTTTTAGTTATAACATTTGCAATACAAAGAGTAGATTTAAAAGTATAACTTAAAATAATATTATTAATGCAAAAATTATATTTGTTTAACCAAATAAGAGCTTTTTTAGAAATCTTGTATAAGAGTTTTCTAAATATTAAAAAGATTGTTTATTTTGAAATTGCAAACAATATAATTTAATTAATAATCTCGATTTGTAAAAGCAATTTATTATAGATTCTCTCTAAAGAATAAAGTTAATTTATTAAATTATATATATTTTGCAAATTGTTATAGGAGTATATTCGAAATACTTGTAGAAAATAATTGTTGTTTAAAAAGAACTTAAAATTATTATTGTTAAAGAAATTGAAATTTTTTAAGTTTTAAGCAAATCAAGATAGTTTTAAATTTGTATATATAATTTTCAAAGTTAAGTTGTTAAATAAAAATAGCTATAAAAATTAATAAATAACAAGAAAATTGTTTATTTAGGTTTAATCTTTTTAAGTCGATTATATTTGAGTTTATAATCTAGATATCTATATAAACAAATACATAAAAGTCGAGTTAAAATATTGTAAATTACTTTTTTATTGTTTGTTTACATTATATATTGTACTAAATTCTTAAAATAAATTCGATTAAATTTTGACAATATAATATTAATAAAAAAGTTTGCAATTGTCTTTTTATTTAACAATTGAAAAACATAATTTAGTGTTTTGTTTGTTTTTGATATTTTTAGTTTTATTATCTCTAGTATTATTATCTTTTATATTGTTATTCTTGACATTGTTGTTCTTAAAATTGTAATCTTCGAAATTGTTTATTTTAAAGTTATTATTAGAATTATTAGTATTGTTTTTGAGTTTGTTAATAACTTTAAAGATTTTTTTAATATATATTTGATTTCTAACACTAATATTAAATTTGTTTAAGAAGATATTTATTCATAATAAAAAATATTTTAACAAACTTTGTTATAATTATTGCTAGTTTAATTATAGCTTAAAGTAAAATATATATTTGACAATTTTTAAGTTATATATTCGAAGTTGTTTTTTTGCTTTTAAATTTTGTTAAGTATTATCGAATTAATTAGCTTAAGTATTTATAAAAATTAACTATATTGGCAATTCGAAGAAGTGATTCCTGTGACACAATGACTTTACTGAGTCGACATCGGCCCGAGAGAGTCTCGTGACACCTCACGCTAGCGTATTAGGATAATTTAAATTGTTTATTAAAATTTGGATTGATTTGTAATTTATTTGAAATTTTTAGCCTAATCGGGTTAGTATTACGTATAGAATTAATATTTGAAAACAATTTTTTTTAGAATCTTTTCCGTTTTCAAATATTAATTCTATACGTAATACTAACCCGATTAGGCTAAAAATTTCAAATAAATTTCAAAACAATCCAAATTTTAATAAACAATTTAAATTATTCTAATAGGCTAGCGCGAGATGTCACGAGACTCTCTCGGGCCAATGTCGACTTAGTGGAGTCATTGTGTTACAGGGATCGCTTCCCCGAATTGCCAATAAAGAAAGAGACGAAAAGAATATACAAGAGAAGCGCAACAAAGATAATTGCATTAACGCCCGATTTAAATATCGTTAACACACTAAATGCGCGAAAAAATATATAGAAAATAAAACGCTTCAAAAAAAAGAATAGTCTTTAAAATTAATAACGAATGCAACAAGAAAACTCTAGAATTAAATAATTTTTGAGTTAAGAATATATTTATTGTAACGATTTTGCGTCGTAAACGCGCAAAAATAATAATGTATAACATTAGAGTAAAAAGCATGCTCAAAAACATAAAGAAAAAGAGAACAAAAACAATAAAAAGATTATGCAAGATTATACATTAAGAATTAAAAATTAATAAAATAATAAAATAACTTAATTTACAAGAAAGGGCGACAAGAAAAAATACGTCTTTATTGTAATATAAATAGATTGCGCAAAGACAACAAACAAGTTGATTTAACTTAACGTAATTTATAAGTTAAATATCAAAATAACAAAATATTATAATATAAGTTGCAAAATAAAGCAATGCATAAAATGTTAAAAGTATAATTACTTAATATACAAATGCAAGAACAACAACGATGCGCTTATTGTGCGCAAGATTATCGCTTCGATTAATACTCGCATTAATTAAATTTATCAAAATAAAAATGCAACGTTTGTAAGAGTACTTACAAAGTATTCGATTTCAAGTGTTTTAAAAAACAAGACGAAAAACTAAGAATAAAAAAACAATAAAGACAAAGATATTGTATTATGTTGTCAAGACAACGAGAGCAAATAAAACGACAATTATTTTAATAACTCTTAAGAGCGCAATAACATTCAATTAGACGTCGAAGAAGAAAACAAAACGCAAGATAATAACAATTAATTGCTCGATACAAACAAGTCGCATACAAAACATTCTTATAATAACCAAAAAAAACGTAATTTAACAATTGATTAAGAAAAAAACGCTTTAACAAATTGTTAAATAGTTAATTTATTTTGATAAAACAAAATAACAACAAGATAATAATAATATTGTTATAGAATATATTTTTTACGCAAGAGATGCAAAATTTAATAGACATTAATATCGAGAATTACATAAAGCAACTTTAATAAAAACACAAAAGAAGTTCAAAATATTATAATATAGCGTTTACAAATTAAGAAGTAAAATTATAATTGCATTGCTTCAAGAGAATAAGATACAAAATTACAATATATTAATAATACAAGAGTTGTAACAATATTATATTAAAATCAAGATATATAGTTTAAAATACACAAACTTTACGCTTGTAAATAACGACAAAAAAACATGCTTTTATTTTAATAAACACATTGATAGCAACAACTAATACAACATATAACATTTCAAAGATGTAAAAACAATAATATTATAATTATATTTTAACAACAACAATACAAAATATACTTTTGTTAATATTTATAACGTTTACAACTTGCTCTCAAATAATTATAATAAAATAATTGACAAAAACAATCTTTTAGCGATAAAGTTAACTTTGCGTATGCAAGACAAAAATATTATTATAAAAGATTTTAATTTGGATTATTTCTTTTGAGCGAGCTTTTTCTATTTTAGACAACATTTGTTTTTAAAGAATTTGTTACATATAATGCGCACAATCGATATAATATTAACTTTTTTTCGAAAAATTATAATAAGAAATTATTAAGACGCTTAAATTACGATCGACTTATTGTTTGTTATAAAGAGAATAGTAAATCGATTAATATATTGCGATATAAATAAAAAGATAAAAAACTTATTTGATTATTTTTCGATAAGAACAATATTAAATTTTTTCGATTGCAAAAAAAGTTTTAACGTCGTTTTAAACAAAATTGTAAAGCTATAAACTTAGAAAAGTTCGACAATATATTAAAATATTTATTACTCGAATTAATATTAAACAATCTAATAAAAAGAGATTGCATCAATAACTACACAACAAAGTTGCTTAATATTTTAAAAAAGTTTATCGAAAAAATTATTTTATAACTTAATATTAAAAAAAAAAAAAAACTTAAAATAATATTTTTGCAACTTAAAAGAAGATAAATACAAATTGAACTCAAATTAATAACGATATCGCAATAACAGTTTTATATAATTATTTTATAAGTAAAATTTTTTAAGATAGTTATTGCGTGCAACAAGAAAACAATTTAAAAAAAAATAACGTAAACAAGTTTAATTAATATTAAAGAACATATTTCGACGAAAATAATTGCAATAAAGATGTTATTGTCGTTTTAATAGAAGCAAACTAAAAAATAAAAAAACGATTAAAAGATGTTAAGATAACGCTTATATATTACAACGAACTCGAGAAACTTACAAGAGCAATCGAAAAATTAGCAAAGTATTGCCAGATAGTTACTAACTCGCGAGAACAAATTTATGAAATATATTTTAATAATTAGACTTTATTAAAAATTATAAGATCAATAAGATTGATATTAAATTAGATATATTTCAAAAGAATGTAAAAAGCATATAATGCAATGCGACATCGCATCGTTATATTAAAACAATATTAAATTCTAAATTCTAAAATATAAAGATATAAAGATATAAAAAACAATAAGATTGCAAACAAAGTTGCTAACAAGACGTATAAATAATGTTTATTTTTTACAAATCAAATGTTAGATAAACTTGTTATTAAAAAGACGTTTATTTAGAACAAGACTTAAAAGAAGTAACAATTAAGATAATTAAGAGACAAGAACGACGCAAAGTATTGTAAACTTGTATTTAGAATTACGCATAAATATATACAATTATATATTGATTATTTTTAATTATATAATGCACTTTTGATACAATTAAAAATAGACAAAATCGGCTTTAATTAGTTTTTGTGCAAACAACAAATATTTAAAATTACAACAAGAACTTGCGATTACAATTAAAAATGCATAATAATTAAACATATTCTATTAATTTATTTTAGATAACAATAGAAAAGAGCACAAACTTAATAAAAATTTAATATTACGAATTTACGACAAATGTTAGACGAGATTAAATTTGTTGTTACATCGATGTGCATAATTTTAATTATCGAATTGTTGTGTCAATTTTAAACAACAATATTGTTAACAATACTTAAGTTTTTCTTAGATTTATAAAGTTTTTGTTTGAACAATTTTTTTGTATTATAAATATTACAATATAGAAGACGAAAACGCAATGTTGTTATAACAACTTATTACAAACAAAATGACAATTGCAAATTCTAGTCAATTATAATTAAATAAATAATCGCTAGTGTTGTTCGTCTATTCGTAATTGATTAGATTTAAAAATCGTAAAAGTATATAATTCTTACATAGATTCTTAGAGATGTTAAATCGAGTATAAGTTAAAAAAAAAATATATATATAATATTTTAAATTTACTTTTTTATTTTATCGATAATATTAATAATTAATTTAAACAAGTTCTTGTATTTATTATTAGTAAAAATAATAAAACAATATTAAAATATAAGATAATAGAAACAATATATAAAATAAATTTCAACAAAATATTAGAAATTAACAATATTATTAATCGAATATTAGAATAATTAATTTGCAAAATATTAAAATAAATAAAATCTCTATTTAATAAATATATTAAAAAAGATATTTGATTATTTTATTTAAAAAATGCAACTACAATAATACTACACAAATTCAACAAAAAAAAATTTTAATTTTAATTTTTATATTTTTATATTACTTAATATATTAAATAAAATATTGATTTTAATTATATTAAAATATTTTTATTATATTGTAAAAATACACAATATTTTACTAAATATATAAATAGAAATTGAAAAATAATATTTAATTAAAATAATATTGCAATTAATTACTATAAAAAATTACACAATATAAAGTAATTAAAAGATAAATAATAATATTGTTATTAAATCTTAATATATTTAATATATTTAACAATATATTGTAAACTTAACTATTTTATAATATAAGAAGAAAAATAGTTTCAACTTTTTTATTTAAATAGGTAGAGAATTTATTAAAAGAATATTATCTTATCTTAATTATAAATAATAATATACTAAAAAAATACAATATTAATAGATTGATTATCGGTTCGATATTCGATCCCAACTTTGGAATCGAATCAAATTGCCAAGAAATTAAATAAAATCGAATTGCTTAAAGAAGCTAGCTTATTGCTATAGTAAGTTTAGCTTAGTCGAAAAGTTACTATTCTAAGCAATTCGATTCTAAAAAAAATTTAAGGAATCAAATCTTGACGCTTGCACGTGATATTTTCGGTTCCTCGCGATTAGTCTAAATATTAATATAAATATATTTTTAAAAAAAATTATTTTTACTTCTATATCTATTTTATAATATACTTTTTTATATATGTATAACAATATTAAATTGCAAATTAGTGGTATAAATTTTGTAAATAATATTTATATATTTATATAAAAAAAATCGATTAAATATAATTACAAATTATTAAATTAAATATATAATAAATATAAGCAGTAAATAGAAAGCTATAATATAAAGTTTGCGAAAAAAAAGTACAAACTGATTTATTCTTTACAAATATTAAAGATATATAATATAAGTATCGATTTAATATTAATAAAGTATAAAGTAATTATTAAATCAAATATTGGAGTATTAAAGATTTTATTTAATTAAAACTACAATTAAGAGTTTATCTATATTAAATAGAGACAAAACTAATAATTAAATATAAAAATATATTAATAATAAAAAGCTTAATCTTTGATATTTTGTTGAAAACTAAAAAAACGCAAATATAATATTATTAAGAAATTAATAATAGTTTATAATATTGCAATATAATTTATATTTTCGAATATTAAAAAAAAGATTACTTCGAAATTGCAATTAATACAAAATTGTGCGCTTCGATATATTATAAGTATTTATAAAACAATATTTATAAAAACTTTATAAATAGAGACTAATATATTTTTTATTAATTTTTATCTTTAAAAACTAATATAAATATTAATAGCTATAATAAATATACAAAAATTAAACAGAATTATAAACACAACAATATAATATATATCTAATAACCTAATATCTAAAAAAAATTAATTGTTAATTCGATTTTCTATTTTAACATTTAAAATTAAATTAAATTAATATTTTAACTTTAGAAATAAAATTCAAAATAAATTTATTTTTAATTTTAACTTTTAGAATCGAATCGAATTATTAAGAATGTTAAAAAACACTAAAAATAATATAATTTAAATTTTTTATTATTTACTAAATATTATGTAGTAATAATATATTGATAAAAAAAAGTTCTAATATACCTATTAAATTGTTCTAAATAAATTAACTATTTTTATTAAATTATCAATTAATTGTTACCAAAAATAATAAAATTTATAAAAAATAATAGTTTTAACAATTTAAATTAATCTTAAGTTTAAAATTAAATTAAATCGAAATTTATTTTTGATTCTAATTTTAGAAATTGAATTGTTAAGACTTTTGATTTAATTCGAAACAAATTGTTATAATTTGTTTTGATTTTTTAAATAAAACTCGAATCGACGCAATTAATTTACTAAAAAAGAACAAAAATTAAAGCTTAAAATAATATTTTTATAAGTTAAAGAAAAATAGATATACAAAAAACTTAAATTAATAACAATATTGCAATAATTGTTTTACATAATTGTTTTATAAATTGAATTTTTCAAAATAATTATTGCAAATAGTAAAAAAATAGCTAGAAAAAAATACGATATAAATATATTTAATTTAGATTTAAAAAGTATATTTAAATAAAAATAATAAAAATAAAAATAAAAATATTATTGCTATTTTAATAAAAATAATTTGAAAGATTAACAAATATTTTAAAAATATTATAATAAGTTTGAAAGATTAACAAAAATAATAAAAAAACTAGCAAAGTATTGCAAAGTATTTATTGATTTTCAACAATAATATTATAATAATATAAAATATATTTTAATAATTAAAGTTTATTAAAAATTATAAAAGAGATAAAATTAATATTAAATTAAATATATTTGAAATAAATACAAAGTATATACAACATAATACAAAATTGCAAAACGATATTAAAATTATACTAAATTTTAAAATATAAAAATATAAAAAATAATAAAGTTATTAACAAAATTGCTAATAAAATATATAAATAATATTTATTTTTTGCAAAGCAATTAACAAACAAACTTATTATTAAAAAATATTTGTTTAAAATAAAATTCGAAAAAAGCAATTAAAATAATTAAGAAATAAAAGTATTGCAAAATATTACAAACTTATACTTAATATTATATATTAATATATATAGTTATATTTTAATAATTTTAAACTATATAGTATATTATTTGTACAATTAAAAGTAAATAAAAAAATTAATTTATTCTTGTACAAATAATTTATATCTAAAATTATAACAAAAATCTATAAATACAATTTATAACTACAATTAAAGTGTATAATAATTAGATATATTCTTTTAATTTGTTCTAAAAAAATACAAATATAAATATAATAATTAATTAAATATTATAAATTTAAAACAACTACTAAATAAAGTTAATTTTGTTACTATAATAATATATATAATTCTATTTATTAATTAGTTAAATAAGTATTTAATAGCAATACTATTAAAGAAAAACAAGTTTTCTTAAATTTATAAAGTTTTTATCTAAAGATTTTCTTTGTATTATAAATATTATAGCAAAAACAAAGAAAATAAAACGCTAATAATATAAAGTATTGTTAATAGATATTTAATTATCAGTTTTAATTAATTAAAGCAAATAAGTATTACTAGTATTTATTTGCTTGTTATAATTATTTATATTTTAATTTGCAAAAATATATAAACTTTATATAAACTTTTAAAGATATTAAATTTAATATAAATTTTAAAGAGGAAATTGCTTTGTATAAAATGTATACTATTTGTATATATTATCAATAATTTTTCTAACAACTTTATTAAATTTTAAATTTTTACATTTTTACATTTAATATTATAGTAATCTAATATACTTGTTGTATTTGTTAATTTATATATCTTTATAACTAATATAATTAAATTGTAAAACAATTATTAAAATCTAATATATCTATATTGCAATTGAAATTTAATAGTATATTTTTAATAATAAGAAGTAACAAATGTTATAATATTATAATAGCTAAAGCGCTTACATTTAAGCGCTATTAATAGTTCTAATTTTAATAAGTATTGTTTTTGTTCTAATATTTCTACTATTAATTAGATCTTGCTTAATAGTTATTGTATCTATTGTATAAATTATTGTAACTACTAAATCAATTTTAATAAACATTTAGATAATACTAATTAAATCTATCTTCTTGTTAAGATTAACTATTTTTTAACAAATATTAATTAATCTTCCTAGTAGCAATTTTAATTGCTTAACTTATATTATTATATTATTTATTTGTTAGATCTTATTATAAGTTCTTGCATTCTTTTAGTATAATAGAACTAATAGAAATTATAGTTGTGAATATCAACTTTGATATTTTACGCTTAAATTATATATTTAAGTTATTGTAGATTGCTAGCAATTGATTGTATACTAGTAGTTTTATAAAAAAAAATCGCTCTTAAAAGGGTTTATATATATTTTTTCAATTTTTTACTCAATGTAGTATTAGCTATAAAGTTTTTCTCTCTAAATTGTATAGTTATTATAGTTATAATCTTAAAGTACAGTTATAATCTTGTTAGGTTTTTTCTTCTATTAAGATAGCAATAATTGTATTTAGTACTTTGCTTTATTGCTATATTTAGAAAGTTGCTTTTTCGCATTAGTAAATTCTAAAATCTATTACAATAAAGTAGTATTGCAAAAATTAGACTAATAGTCGAGTCGAGTTTCGGTTTTAACTTTAGAAATAAATTCGACTTGTCAATTTCAATATTAGAAATCGACTCGAAACTTAATTCGACTTCTATTATTTTGAAATTAACTCGATTTAACTTAAGTCGATTTTCGATTTCAATATTAGAAATCGAATTGAATTGTCAAGAATATCAAGAATACTAAAAATAGTATAAATTTAATTTAAATTTAGGTTTTTTTAATTCTTTTCTAGATAATGCATATTAGTAATGCATAATATAAAAATAGTCTAATATACTTATTAATTAATTTAAATAGATTAGCTATTTCTATTAAATTATTAATTAATTGTTACTAAAAACTGTAAAATTTACTAAAAATAGTAGTTTTGACAATTTAAGTCAATTTTTCGAGTCGAGTTTCAATTTCAAGTATAGAAATCGATTCGAATTATTAGTTTTAACTTTAGAAATCGAATTGTCAAGACTTTCGAATCAAGTTAATACTAATTGCCAAGATTCGAGTCGAATATTTGATTCGAACTTGATAACTCAATTCGACGCAATTAGTCTAGCAAAAATAGATTTATAGATTTTGACAAAGAATCTCTAAATTATCTATATAAATTAGAATCTTAAATCTATTAGTAAAGATATATATATCTTGATAGCATATTTTCTAATAGTATATTCTATAGTATTGCTAATAATTATTAATTTGTTTTTATATACAGAATTGAAGCAATCTATTAAGCTAGAATTCTATCGTCGATTATTATATTCGACTTTATTAAGATTATTAAGATTGCCATCTTTAATAATTTTAACTAGATTTTTAATATTGCTATTTGCATCTTTATTATTGTTATTTTACTACTTTTGTTACAATTTAATTGCTTTAATTATAAGATTATATAATATAGCAAACTATATGTCTATAAGATTAATATTAATTATAGTATTAATTGTAGAAGAAGTCAATTAAGATTAATTAAGCAAGATATATAAGATAGCTAACTATCTAAGCAATATAAATTAAGAATCTTGTTATAGATTTTCTTCGCAAAGATTTCGATAGTAATAGAAAGATTATTGTAAGTTTTCTATCTATTGCTAGACTTAGATATAATTGTTAAGATTTGTATATTATATTTCAATATTTCAATAATATTAATACTGTCGAGAAATTATAGTTGTGCTTATAGTATTGTAGATTGCAATAATTGTAAATAGATTTTATTTATTAATAATAAGAGTTTACTACTATCTAGTGTTGTCTAGTTCTTCAATAGATAGTTTTAATATTGTAAAAATTAACAATATTAAGCAATAGCAACTTTAACTCGCTTAAGAGTTGCTTAATACACTCTATAAATTGAAGTATACAAATCTAAAAAGACTAATAGTTTAGTAAAAAAGTTTTTAGTATTTTCAATAGATATTAACAATTGTAGCAATAGAAAGTTAAATATTGTAATTGCAATAATTGCAATAATTGTTGGTCGAAAGTTTTTAAACTAATTAACAATAAATTAATGCTTAATTTGCTAGAAAACTTAAAGAGTAAATATAATATTTAATATAGATTATTCGATTGTAGTAGTAATTAAATTCAAAATAGAGAAATACTATTATATTAATTTGTTTATTTTATTTATTTGTTTGTTACAATAGTATAAGATTACAATAAGCAATAAACAAGAAACTTAACATTATTAGTATAAACTTTCCAATTAAGTTAGTCTCTAATAATTGTGTATTAAAAGCAAAAAAACTAGAAGTTTTAATATAATTTAGAAAAACAATAATTGTAGTCTATTAATAACTATATAAATTTATTGATAAAACTATTACTTGTTGCAAAAGCAAACTATATAAATAACAAGAAGATTGAGATTTTAAACTACAATTAAAGTCTACTAATATATATAGAAGATACAAACTTAAGTAGATAGATTCTAACTATAGAGTTATCGCAATACTTAGTAGATACAATATTTTTATTTTTAACAATAATTGATTTCTAATTTACTTTTGCACTACTACTACTATTGTTACTAATTTTTCTACTTCTACAATTATTTTAATATATTTAGTTTTTATATAATAACATATGATTTTTTTCTTTAGATTTTTAGAAACTTAATATATAATATAATATTATAGTAGACAATTAAAAATTGTAAATTTTAATTAAATTTTTAAACTTCTAGACAAATATTATATCTAGATTCTAGTTTTTTTCTCTCTAAAAGAATATCTCTTATTTGTTTATTAGCGTCGAATATACTTGTGCAATCTAATTGAAAAATCGATAAAGATAATACTTGCATTAATTAAAGATTATTTACTTAGTAAAAAAGTAAAAGATAAACTAATAAGTTTTACTAAACTTAATATACTAAAAGAATTACAACTTGTAGTTAAATTTTTCTATATATTTACAATTTTATTATATTATAAGTTGTTTAACCTATAGAGCTTACAATATATAATTTAATAAGTTGACAATAAATAGAATTAATACAATAGATTAAAAGTTACAATAGATTAAAAATAGATATTTTCTATATATTTATCAAAAATATTGCAAACAATTTAAAGAGTATTAACTTGTAATTTAGATAATATCTTTATATATATAATATTCTACTAAGTAACTCTATTTAGAGATCTAAGAATGAGAATGTTAATATTGTTTTTATTGCTTTAGTTTGTGCAATATTGTTAAATTTATTGCAATCTATATATTTATCTTCTATATTGCATTCGACAATTGTATTATCTATAGATAGCACTTATTATAGAGATTTTCTATTAATTAATTTTTGTCTTTTTTAATCTTGTTTTTTACAAATGCTTTATCAACTAGATAGATAATTATTATCTATCTATTGTATTTGCTAACAAGAATATAAATAGAAAATATATATCTAAATAGTATCTTTGCAAATAAAAACTAGTTATTCTTTCTCTCTTCTTTATTTGTTATTTATTATTCTATAAGATCTCTTAAATTAAGTAGATAATTATATCTATCTATTGCATTTACTATATATATTAATAAGAATATAGATAAAGAATATATATCTAAATAATGTTTTTTCTCTATTTTTCTTATCTATATATATAAACTCTCTTTATTACTATTAATATAAATTGCAAATAATTAAATTTTCAAAATTTACTATTTTTACTAGAATATCTATAAAAAAGTTAAAAGTCTATAAAATATTATTAATTAACTAGTATCTAACAAATCTAATAGAACTAATCGAAGTTCTAATTACTTAGTAATTTTCGAAGTTTATAAAGTTAATTAAGAGTAATAAATTAATTGTAGATCGATTAATATTTATTATATTAATAAATCTAATAAAACTAATACAATTGTAGAAAAATACTCTAAAAGTCTTTGTTAAATATGTTGTAAAATAGATTAAATTAAAGTAGATTTTGTCTCTAGAAAACTTGTCTTAAATAGATTTTTATATAAAAAATTGCAACTTGCGCAAATAAAAAGATTGCTAGAAATAAATTTGTATAGATTTTGAACTTCAAGTCTTATACAATGTAAATAGAAAATTTTAAATTTGTAAGTTTTTTTGTTCTTAAATTTAGATCTTGTACAAGTTTTAAACTTAACTTATCAATTTAGAATTAAATTCTTAGAAATAGAACTTATCTTCAACTTGTCTAGCAAATAGATTAAGACAAATTAACTTCGAATTAGTCTAGTTTGTTTCGCAAAGTACAATATTAAAATTCTAGAATACTGTTTTATTTCTCTTCTAACTTCTATTGTCTTTAATACTATAGTTCTAATATAATAAAATTAATAACTTATATTAGATTCGATTTCTAATAGTGCTAATCTAATAATAAAGTACAATATCTTCTTTTCTAGTAATATTGTTAGATTAATATCTTATATTAGATTTAATTTCTAATAGTATTAATTTAATAGTAAAGTAGAATACTTTGTTTTCGATTAAGATTTGAAAGAGTTTGCAACTATAGTAGCAATTCTATTAGTTCTCTTGTAGCTAAACTCTATTAAAGTAGATTATTGTTATACTTGTCTAGATTTAACCTTAATATATTTAGTGCTTTTACAATAGTTATTTTGTTTTAAGTTTATTTTTTAATTCTTGTTTCTAATTCTTACTTAGATCGATTTTATTAACTTTCGCAATACCTAAGAACTTAATATTAAAATCGAGATAATTATAGAAGAAATTCTACGCTTAAGTCTATATAATCTTGTAAATCTTAAAGATAATTTAATCAAGTTATATTAATATAAAGTTTTAGTGTTTCGAATTGCTTTTCGAGAAACATAGTTGATTTTACTTGTTTCGAGCATATAAAATCTACAATAACTACAATAGTCTTAAGTTTAAAATAGATTCTATTATTGAAGTAACTACAATACAAAGCGCAAAGTCTCTAATTTAATATTTAGAATTTTCAAAAGATTAATTCAAGCAATGCGAAAGTTGATAAAATCGATCTAGATAAAGATTGGGAATGAAAATAAAAAAATAAAGTTAAGAGAAGACAATCGTTGTAAAAGTGCTAAATATATCTTATTATTATAGTAGGCGACATAGGCAACCAAGGAAGGGTTGTCTTCGATTGGCTGCGCTGCGAGAGAAATTATGGCGCTGCGAACACTGTCACCTCTAAATTGATCGAGTCGACAAACGCCATGTCGACAAATCTCTACGTTCGTGCTTTGCGACCAAGAAAGTTCATCCTAGCGACTTATTGTCATCAAATTTGTCGAAAGTTCACAACTTACGAGATAGCACTAGATTGCCATGACTCATTGCCATGAGATAGACACAAGGTCTACGATTCTCCCACAGCGTAAAGTAAATACGTCGAAAGTAGATTTTTTCAATTAATAGAGTCAGCCTTGGTATATATACAAAACCCCGTTGAAACAATGTTGTTTGAGCTAATAAATCTGGCAACTCGTGAAGCCAATAAGTGCGCAATTGATCTTTTCTTCGAAAATACTCTCATAATCTTCTTACGAGAACCTTTCCGCAAATAGTCCCGAAAGGGCGACATGCAAGTGGATAGATAGCCTGCACATTGGCATGCAACATTCTACATCTGCTTCCACTTCTATTCTGCGCAACAAAGGTGTCAACGAGGCTTCGCAGAGCCCTCTGTATCTCATGGCAACTCCACAGCTGCTAAAAGGAAAAGTAGCTATTGTCATTGGTGGGCTCACAAATATCGAACGAGCGATTGTTGTAGACTTCATGCAGCATGATTGCAAGGTCGCCATCAATCATCTCGAGTCATCCAACTAGGAGTTAACGCTTCAAACATTGCACACAACATGACACGATTGCCTTATCAATGTTCCGAGAGATATTTCGCGACCAGAAAGTAGTGCGCAATTAGTGAAGGCCACTGTAAAAAAGTGGGGCAGACTAGACATATTGATCAATAATGTCGAGATCTGTCACTTCGCCGAATTCTTAAGATATATCGGAAATATCTATTTCTTTCTTCGACTTAATTATGACCTCTATGCAGCATCGAATCGAATTTGTACTCTCGAATCGTTCGCACCAATCTCGATGGCTCATTCTATGCTACTCAAGCTGCTGAACGCCAAATGATACCACAATTATCTTCAGGGGGCTCAATCATAGAAATCTCGTCAATTTCGGCTTTGACTGGTGAAGGCTTGCAAACCCATTACACGCCTACGAAGGCTAGAATGCTTAGTCTTATGCAAAGTTGTGTCGTAGCCTTGGGACCACATTCTATTCGTTGCAACGCAATCCTTCCTGGCACTATCGCGACGTCTATGAACGCAGAAAATCTTAGCAATGAAACTAAGAGACAACATATGGAAAGAAGAATTGCTTTTGGAAGGATTGATGAACCAGAGAACATTGTCGATCTCGCCTTATTCTTAGCCAGCGACATGAGCAAATATGTTGTAAGTGTTTGCGACGACTATTTTGTTATTGACTCTTGACTTCAAACGCTAATAATGCCAGACTGGTGCTCAATTGCTCGTTGATGATGGTCTATTTGTCAATTTACAATAACGTCGTTGAACGACTCTCGCACTTCGAGACCACATAACAAGAGAATCTTACTACAAATCTCTCACCTCTTAATGGAGGAATGTGGTTGTAGCTCTCGCAATCAATCAGCATTACAAGGCGCCGAATCAAAATTGTGAGAACAACGAAGTTACACCACTTAGTCGCGAAAGTGATTCGCTCTTTTCTTCCCCAGAAAATCCAATGCTTCTATTTTGGATTATTGAGGCGCAGCTAAGTCAAGCAGGTCGATCGTGTTCTTTTGTAATTGACGTTGTAGATTAGGTGTCTGCTGCATTTCCCTCTCCTTGCTCAGAATGACATAAGATTACGAGATGTTCGATTCAGTTTTGTCTGAACTTTCTATGCATAGACGCAGCAAACGATGTCGCGATTCAGCAACATAGCACTACAAGCGATGATTAGGCAACTGCTATTGTTTCAACATCTAGTCATAGACTAAGCATTATACGACCTCTTATACAGGCTATGATATGCTAGCTCGACATCAACTTATTACGTACTTGCACAAGCATCCTATGGTATCGATGGAGTGTCGACACTCACGCGACTGCGATTTTGTTTCAACAAGTGCAGTTCACAATTGGACTCCTCGAACGAGTCAGCTTAATTTGGCCTACTCGTCGTTCAAAACCCGATGCGAATGAAGGTCAAAACCACCTTTTGACATCATGATGTCGCTGTTCGACCAGTTCGACATCGACGCCCCAAGCTTTGAAACCTTCTTTTCGATTGAAAGGGCGAAGAAGATTGAGACGTTCTTTGCTTTTGCGAATCTCGAAAGAAAGCCAAATACACTAAGCAGTTACATACAGTATTGCTCCTTTAGTACGAAACCATCATAGGCATCCTTCATAGTGATAACGACCTTCTCTACAGCCGCCGCGAACGCTTGCTTAACAATTTTCCGCCTGGTGAAGCTGCGCAAGTTGGGGGGGGGGGGGGGTTGTGGAACATACTCAAATAGAGGGGTGCCTTAGAGGATTACGTTCCAATCATCTATTCTACTTCTCTTCAATATAGAAAGTCACAGAAGAAGAGAGTTCAACGTAAATCGATTCTAACGACAAAGACACGTAAACGTCGATTACGACTTTGTTAAACCCTATCTGACACCCTGCCTAAGCCTGCGAAATCTTATCTTCATCGCCTTCGTGAACCCCACGCGCATCGATTTAGAAGCAATACAAGCCACTTGCATCTTTCCTGGCGCTGTACCGATGTGTGAGAAGCTCAAAGATTCGCTCCTGACCCTCTATCAGGGGATCGCGACGAAGATTGCGAAGAATCCGAGCCTTGTGCCTGATCATAGGTTGACGAAGTCGGGCTGTCCTCTCATAAGCGAAGTGCTTCGAACTCCTTTGTCGAAGGGACGAGATCTAAGGAAGTAACAAAGCTTGGTGCGAGTTGCTCATTTCGAGTTGCTGCAAGGTGAAGGCATCGACGCACGTTAGCAGGTCACGATCGAAGATCTTGTACTGCCAAAAAAGGCCTTGAAGCCTTGGGACGAATTGGTCGAGGTCGATGAGAGTTGGTTGGCATCTAGATTCGCGAACGAAAAAGAATGGTTAGCGATACTTCGGCAATTGCTTTGCAGGACGGAAGTCGAGATGATGAGAAGAGAGAGCCATAAAAGATTGGGCCAAGAGAAGAGCGTAAAGAGCTAGGAAGGAGATTCGAGTCTCCCATGATATCCAAACTACGTGAATCCGTCAGCGCGAAAATAACGTCTTCTACATCCCAATGCCATGGATCGAGTCTCGCTATCGCTTGCGAAAGACTTGTGCCCCTACGAATCGTCCTAATGTCTCGTCCACGACGTTTGTATGCGCTCGAGATGGAGCTCGTGAATTCATCTGATGAGCTTCGAGATGCAGGTCGTTTCGAATTCGAAGTCGAGGTCCCCAAAAAGCGAGACGAAGGGTCCTCCATTCGTGGCGACTAGTATTTTTGTTACGAGCCGCGTGCTAATAGGTACTATTCGCCGCGCATCGCTCTTCACAAGGTAATCAAAAAGGGAAGGTCTATCGACAAAATCAAGATGATCAAGGTGGCTTAACTCTTGAGCATCTTGAATTTCGAATTAAGGTGATCAAGATGATCAAGGTCTTAAGCACCTTAAACACCTTGAATCTCAAATGATGAAAAAATATATAGCTTTCGAACGCGACTTTTTTATGAATCGTGTTCAACTCATCTTAAGTCTTTACTTATTGTTACTTTGATTCATTGAATCACTTGTGAAAATTTATTGAACATAAGATTGCCTGTAGTTGCAATTCTTGTTATCAAGAGATTGCTTGCATTGTTTGAAGACGTCTACAAATCTCTTTAATAGCATAACTCGCTTTAATATTTTTTACGAAAGTACTAGCGTAACACTTTGTACACTCTAAAAATGTCTATATTAGATCAACGCGTCTCTATCTCAAGCAATAGCTCAATAGCATTACGTCGAATCTTTGTTGATAAAAACGACAAAATAAGAATTAGCAAGTCTAACGTCTATCATAAAGATCGTATTGACCTAAAGAATTAACTTATGTAAATAAATATTTACTTTATTTTCTATCTTATTTTAGCGAACAAGAAGACAATTTTCGCATTTATATTTTTTAGAGAAAGAGCTTAGCATTAACTCAAGCTAAACTTACGCAAATATTTGAAGATTTATGACAAAAACTCTTGTGCGATGTTCACGAATTTCGATAACTTCAAGAGAGAGCTTCGAAGAATTTTCGAAACATTTAACGAAAAACAAGTCGCAAAAAGAGTAATTTAGCACTTAATTTAACGAATCTTTGCAACGAACTACGTAGCAAGATTTCAAAAATATGTTAATTTTATCAAGTGAAACAATGTCGCACTTATAACAATGTTTCGAGAAAATCTTAAGAACAATCTTAAGAATAAAATTATGCGCGATGACAAATTCATTAGCGACATGTTTAATCTTATCGAAATAATTATCGATTTCGACGACAAATTATATAAAAGAGTTATAAAAAAGTGATACAATTAATTTTACGAAAGAATAAGAATCTTTTTTGAATTGATAATTAAATATTATTAAAAAGAATTTCGTTCTAATTAGAAATACAATAATTTAAATTATCGTAAATTTGCATTTATAAAATTAAATTTCATTTAACGACGCAAAGAGAAAAACTCTAGAAAAAAGCAAAATAACAAATTCTAAAAAACGTGTTATTCATGTGACAAATTGAATCACTTCGCAAGAGATTATCAATCACAAAACTTAATAAAATGTCGACAAATTAATGTTATATTAAGAGAAATATTTGATCGTTAAAACGACATCAAGAAGCAAGTTAACATAGAGACGAACATCTTCAAAACTAAATCGAACGACAACTACTATTTAATAAAGAATTCAAATTAGTTATAAAAAGTTCTAGATAAAACATTATTAAACAAGACACTCGCATTTACGCAAGAAATCAATTAAGCACTTTAGAAGACTATTAAATCTTATAGCTTAATTATCGACTTAAACGAGAAATATAACTAAAAGAACTTTCACGAATGCATAAAAGACATTACGAATTATCTCGAAACTTTAGTTAGCTCATCGAAGATTATAAATTAATGCGAAAAGAAGTTAAAAAACAATGCTATTACGAAAAAGAACATACTTGACATTATAATGAAAAAATTGAACTTTACAATATACGCAAATCTTAATTGAACAACTTACTATAACGATTTATGTTAAACTTATTCAAAAAAAAAGAACGAAATTAACTAATTTTCTAGAAAGTTAAAGTTAGCAATTTAGCAACAAAAGAAAGCTTAACGTAAATAGACGATTAAAGCAAATGTTACAATATAAAAGCAAGGAAAAGTTCAAATTTTTTGATAAAGAGCATATTAGAGAAATGCAATATGTTAGCTTAACAATAACAACTAAACTTAATAACGCACGCACGATGTTTTATCACATTAATTAAGATTAACGATTGTTAATTCACAACAATAATTAATTTTAATGCGATAAATAATTTTATAATCAAAACTTTTATAAAGAGAGAAGAGTATTTTATTCAAAAGAAGCTTAACGCTTACAATCTAATAATTGTAAATAAAAACTCATTATTCGCAAAAAATGAAAGAGTAAACAAAGAGACGAAATCACTATTAATAGCTATTTAGCAATATTACGAAAAACTAATTTTTAATATAGTGAAAATAATTACTTACGATATTGTTCTAGAAATGTCTTAATTGAAGTAGCACAATCTAGAAATCGACTAAAATACACAAGTACTTAAATTCGCACAATGTGATTACACAATTTATATTTAATTTAGGCATTAATAACGTTTAATAATAGATAAAAGATTAAGTCAAAACTTGATCGCAAATAGCGAGCTTACATTTTCGCAAAAAAACGATTTAATAAAATTCGATTCGATAAACATTAACAAAGATTAATTAAATCACAAAGTCAAAGTAAGTGAAAAAAACTACGAATTTTCTAAGAGCTCTAAACTATTTAGTACAACGAGAAAATCGTTAAAGCACATATTACGAATATACAACAATTGAAAGCATCTATTTTAAAAAAAAAACAATCAAGATTTTATCTAAACATTAATCGTAAAATTACGAAATTAAACTTAAATTAAACAAGCAACTTACGTTTGAACTTATATATGTTTTATTTAAAAAGAAGCTAAAAACTCTTTGCGAATATCTAGCAAAAAACGAAAAAAAAGAATTTATAAAAAAAATTTAATTATAAATAAAATATTCGATTCTCTTTGTATTTAAAAAGAACGAAACTTTTCGTCTATGTGTTAATTATCGAAAGTTGAACAATATTACGATAAAAAATCGATATTTACTATTTAACATTAGTGAGCTTTAAGATCGATTGTTCGAATTCAAGTACTTTATCAAACTAGACTTACAAGAAGCGTACAATTAAATTAGAATGAAAGCAAAAAAGAAATGAAAGACAATTTTTCGCATACGATATAAATTATACAAATATACGATAATGTCGTTTGAGCTCACAAACGTCTCGACAACGTATTAAAAAATAATTAATAATGCATTACGACGATATTTGAATCGATTTGTTATAACATACTTGAACGACATCATAATTTACTCAAATATTTTGAAAAAACATATGAATCATGTTTTCAAAGTATTGAAATGTTTAAATAAAAGAAATCTACGTCTTAAATCAAAGAAATGCGAATTTTATCAAGAAGAAGTTAACTTTCTTGAATTTGTTGTTGAACGACATGAAGTATGCATAAATTTCGAAAAGCTACGAGCAATTAAAAAATGAAAATTACTCATTAACGTTAAGAAAATTTAATTCTTTTTAAATTTCATAAACTACAACAAGAAGTTTATTAAAAACTACTTCGTTAGCGCAATATCATTGACAAATTTTATAGAAAAAAAACGTCATAAATATAAGAATTAACGAAAAAAAATTATTTCAAGATTTTAAGTTAAAATGCTTAAAGAAATCGATATTAAAGATGTACGATTCACGATTATTAAACAAGATTGAAATCGACGCATTAAATCTAATTATCGATACATGCTTTAATTAAGAGCATAAAAACATATAACACTTAATAGCATATCTCTCGAAAAAACTCTTATTAATCGAACAAAATTATAATATTTACGACAAGAAGCTATTCGCTATTGTAGTTTTTTTAAAGTTATAAAGAGTATACATCGAAAAATTATTAAAACTTACAATTCTTATAAATCACAAAAATTTTCTACACTTTACTATTATTAAACAATTTAACAAAAGACAAATGCGATAATTAGAGCGACTCGAACAATACAAGTTCAAAATACAATATACATTAAATAAGGATAATGGCAAAGCAAACGCACTTAGCAAAAAAAATAATTATATAAAAACGAAGAAGTCGTTTAATTACAACATACTTAAGATTAACAAGAACGAATCACTATTAGCAAACAAATACGAACTAAATGTTATCTTACGAATATTTAGAAACAATAAGAAAGAGTTTTCAATAAAGAAAGAAAAACTTCAAATATTTATTAACAAAATCGACGAATGTATAAAGAAACATTATAATAAATCATTGCAAAAACATTTGAAAATGATCAAAACTCTTTAGTTTTTACGTCAACATTGTTAGTTTTCTCAAATGAGACAAGCTATCGAGGCATACGTCAAACGATGCCTTAGTTGTTAACAAAACAAACATGATAGATATGCGAACTATGACGAAATTTAATATTAGAAATTACTTGAATCGTTATAAGATAAAGTCACAATAAACTTTATTATTAAGTTGTCTAAATTGACGAATCTAGCAACTAAAGACAATATAATTCGATACTAGTAATAATTAACAAATTTATCAAGTATTTATATGTTATCGCATGCAAGAAAAAGTTCATAGCAAAACAATTAAGATAAATTGTATTAAATCGACTTATACAATATTACGATATACTTAAAGAATTAATTAGTGACAAAGACAAGCTCTTTACGTCTAACTATTAAAATACACTTCTATCAATATTAGGAACAAGACTTAGAATGTTCATTGTTTATCATTCGATTACGAATGATTAAATAGAACGAACAAATTAAAGTTTGAAGCAATATTTAAGACATTATGTCAACAATACTTACAACAATTAAGTATCACTTTTATCTATAATTTTTTGACACTAAATGCAAAGATTTCGAATATCACTAAGATAACTTTATTCTTCGCCAATTATAATAGAGAATTTAATCTCTTCAAGAAAGAGCGAAAGCATCTATTAGCTTAATCAATCATCGAAAGAATAGTAACACTAAAAAAGATACACGACAATATCTTGAAAATGTAAAAAAGATCAACTAAATATTAGAACGAAAAACGAAAAACGACATCTTAATTAAAGAAGAAAAACAAAATATATCTTTTTACAAAAAATTTTAAAACAAGAAAGTTAAGCAAGAAATTAAATCATGTTAAAGTTGAATCGTTTCTCGTTAAGAAGGCGAAGAGACTAGTCAATTACGAACTCAACTTACTCAAGAACGTCAAAGTATTTTTAGTATTTTATATCTTATTGTTGGAATCAACGAATTCAATCACGTCTCTACAAGACACATTTTATTTTCATTCACAAAAAAAGAAACAATATATGATTGAGAAAATTCTACAACAAGAAAATCAGAAATATCTTATTAAGTAAAAAGAATATTTTATCTTCAAAAATACATGAAAGTAACTCAAAAACTTGAAGAAATGTTCTAACAAATTGCGACGATTTCGTCAACAACAAAATCACTCATAAAAGTCAATAGAGCATTAGAAGACAAAGAAGCAAACAATGAAAAATCGATAATAATATTAAATAGAGTTTCGAACGCCTCTTTAGTAAATTCGATCTCTCATGCTGCAACGAATGCTTCTTTTAGCTATTCACGTTGGGAATCTCCTGTCTCAAAAAAGCTCTTAATATGAAGGTATGTAGCCGAACGTCGACGATGTTGTGCGACTTTCGCAGGGTTGATGATGTCAAGTTGAGCGATAAAATCGATCATGATGTGGATCTTGCAAGACTCCAATCAACGACTCTACTCCTTCAAATCATTCGTCTTCTCGAAACATGAATTGCATTGAGGACTAACTAGGTTCTTCGCGATGAGTTCCCTTCATCCTCTGTTGAAATACTGCGAAACCAGACTCTAGATAATCATATAACTCTGACACATGGCAGCAATTTTCCGTTCTATGAATAAACTACAATGTGCAAGTCACCATAGTTCAGTTGATCTCAATTCGATCGAATCGAATTCTCGACGTGAACTCGAGTTCGTGCAAGTCGAAATAAAATATCATCGCCCTGCCAATCCTAATCTCTCGAAGGCAAGGTGGCAGCATGGGTATTGAGATCGAGTACGAAGACAAAATACTTGAAACTGGTAATCTCAAGTACGAAGTAGATCGTTCGCATGCACTTGTTCGATCTGGTGTCAATTAGCAATTGCGCCACGACAACGATTGACCACCCACGAGCTGGAGATGAGATAGAATAGTATGAATGGCAAACGATCCCAAGAAATCAATGCAAAGATTGTTAAAGATTAGTTACGATAGAGATCGCTAATGGCCAATCAATCCTGTCCGAAGTAATAATTGTCAAATAAGTGAATGATACGAATTAATGAACCTCACGTATCCGAAAAGAGCTCTTCGACATTTGTGACTACACGCAAGTGAGAGCTTGGAAGCCCAAGTGGGTTCCCAATTCGTCGTCAAACACTTAGAATGAGTTCCTTGGCAAGCTGTCTAGCCAAAGGGCGCCGTCCGCGACCTAGGAAATCTGCCACTACCTTCACTACCTCTCACTTGTCTAGTGTCAACTACTAACGTTTCAAGATGCCAAGCTTAGACATCAGGGGACTTGAATTGAGAGAACGCGCCAGGTGCACTACCGAAGATACTTTTCAATTGTTTCATCGACCACAAGAGTGACACGCGACTTAGAAGCATCGTCCTCCAACTATCTTTTCAACGCCCGAGACCAGTTTGAGAAGCTACGAACAGCAACCAATAGAGCAAGTAAAGCTAGTCAGTGAATGCTTCTTCTTCATGATGCATGACTTGTTTCTTACCCTTCGTATTTCATGGCGATATACGCGGGAGTGGGCACAAATCGTAGGGCGTCCGATTACACGAATGAAGCGCTGCCAGACGATTAGAGATACGTCCAACCTTTGGACTAGATCATATAGCAGTCATTTCGCAATGACCCGTGAACGAGCTAGGGATTATCGTTTCATGTTATATTGCGAATTTGTTTGAATCATAGCATTCCCTTTTCGACTCAACGAGCCCTATATCGTTTGCAGGAGAACTTGGGTCCATCGTTGATCTCGTGCAACGAATTTCAAATAGCTGCTCTCTTGGACAAAGTCCTCGTCATCTTGCTTGAGCTCTTGCGCCAATCTTTGCCCTCATATCCTTGTCCGCCCATCGCATCCCATCAAGAGACATTCAAGGATTCGTACGCCATTGCTTCCTCAATTGCTCGTGCAATTAAGAATGGGCAGAAATTCCCAATATCTAGGAGATCTTCGCTAATCTAAATGATCCACACGATATTAGTGGCACTTGTGAAGCAATATATTAGTGATGTTTTGTGAACGTTCCTCTTTGGCAGCTCTTTGCGACATCTCGACTGAGTCATATTTGAGACGTCGTTGTTCAATAATGTCGAATCGAACGCGTTTTCACATGTTTGGAGTGTACCTACACGCATCCGATGGGGTACACGTAATGTGAGACATTCTCCCTTTTTTTCCTTTTTCCCAATTTTTCGCCCTTTGGCTTCAGGCTTCTTTTGCCACCACATTTATATCCTCGCCTTGATCAAGCGACCAAGTCCTACTTTCCCTCCTCAACATGACGTGCTCTTCCCTAGAACCAGAACGACAACTCACATCCACAAACAATACGTCGATTACGTTCAGCCCCAAAAGGGACGCATCAGTCGACGCTATCCTTGACGACAGAACTCAGGACGAAGACGATGCTCTCGCGCGTCAACAACTCGAGTTCCAACTTCTCGCCAATGCGGCCGCTACTCTCTTACCTGCCTCGCGCTTGTCTTCCGCGTCCTCTTCTTCTTCTACTCCTTCCCCTTCTCCTCGTACTTCGTCACATTCCAACTGGTCCGCCCACGTCGACGAGGCGGAGCATGATATTGAAGAGGACGGGAACGAAGATCTGTCGTCTCGCGAATCAAGGATCACCATAGGAAGACATTGGAGGCTTACTCTTACGCTTATCTTTTCAATCATAATCGCGGTGGCGTACTTCGTCACACGGAGCCCCATTAGCCAAGGCTTCAGTGACGAGATCCTGATACGCTTTCAAAGGCCCATTGAGAACGGTTGTGAATGGGCAGAAAGGAGGCTAATATATCGTATACACAACCCCATTCCTCATTTCTGCGCTCTTTTCGCCTCTCCCAATTTCCAGCCGTATCACACAGCCCCCACTCAACCCCATCCCGACGATTCCACCCTCTAATCATCTCACCAGTAAGCCAGCTCGATTCCACCCTCGCCAACAATACGCCCTGTGTCCCAACCCTCTGCCTCGCCACCCTCTCGTTCCTACATCACCCAAACCCCTATGTCGTCCTCGACCTCCCCTCCTCGTCATACGCGCGTGCCTCGCCGTCCAAAAGGGACATCCAACGCGCCTATCGCACCCTCGCCATGCTCTACCACCCGAACAAATTCGCATCCTACTTGTCCCCTAACATTGCAACACACATCATGGCGATTTACACAGGCGCCATGGAAATCCTTTTGGACGCCGAGATGAGGGAATCCTTCGATGAACAATGGAAGCGCGGGTGGGGATCGCGAGACTTTAAGAAATGGCAACGCGCGCAGGAGATGAAGAAGCTCGGGGAGGTGAATACTTGGACTGTGTTGAAGAAAATTTGGGTTGAGGATTTGAGAAAAATAAGATTTGGTGATTTATGATTGATAAGTGGTGTTGCGCAATGTAAGAATGGCATGACTAAAGCCTGCACACGGAGATGGTTGTTGGTCTTGTTCAAATCGCGAAATTTAGCGCTTTCACAACGATTGTCGCCCCTTGGCCTTATTTTTAGATTCTCGACCCCAACTTTTGACAAGATCATTTTGATCAACTTTCGCATTTCTTGATTTATCACTATCAAAAACTTATGTTTGATAGAGTAAATTCTGCGCTTTCTAAAATTGCTTTGCTTATAAATTTTAATCAAGAATTGCTAAAGCTATAAAAACTACAAAGTTCGTTAATATATAAAAAGTTCAAGTTGATCTTTGTTTTTAAAATACATTTCAAAACACAAAAACTTTGCAATTAGATAACTTTCTTAATACTAGCTTAAACTCTATCAAAGTTGTGCTATGAAAAAAGGGAAAAGTCTATTTTATCAAATATATAATTTTGATAGTAATAAATCAAGAAATGCGAAAGTTAATCAAAATATTCTTGTTAAAAGTTAAGATTAAGAATCTAAAAATAAGATTAAGAGACAATAATTGTTGTAAAAGCGCTAAATACTAATTGATTTACTTAAACAATATTATTTTGTTTCTTGTTCGATCAAGCAATTATATTATTGTCTTCTTTCTTCTTTGTTAACAATTGTTTCTCTCTCGAAAAAATCTTGTTTTATTTTATAAGAAGTTAATAGTAGTTTAAATATTTAATAAAGTTTAAAAGTTCTTAGATATTTATATTAAAGAAAACAAGAAAATAGAAATAAATATTAAATAGAAAGAATCTTTTATCTTCGAAAATATATAAAATTACTTAAGAATCTAAAGAAGTATTTTAACAAGTTTTAATAATTCTGCTAACAATAAAATTACTTATAAAAGTTAACAAAATATTTAAAAACAAAAAGACAAACAACAATAAATCGATAATTATATTAGATAAAACTTCGAATATCTCTTTAATATATTTAATCTCTCTTTTGCTTTCTTCGAGTTCTAGAACATTTTTTAACTTTGTATTATTTATATTTTTTAAACAATAAATCTAGTATTGTTGTCAAATAATTAGATAATATTAGACTATAAATTTAGAAATATTTGTTGTTAGTATTAGCAATCTATTTGCAATATATATGCAATCTCTTTTACTTAGATCTTAGAATCTTAGTTACTTAATACACTATTAAATTATATAGTATAATCTATATATATATTGCAATAAATCTTTGTTATTATAGTTGTCTATTAATCGAAATTCTATTTCTACTTTCTTATATTAAAGCTTAAGATAAAACTTTAGTTACAACAACAAATATTAGAACAACAAGCTATCAATATATTTTTCAAAATAGTCTTAGAATTATAGAAATATAGAAACACAAAAACTTAGAAACTTAGAAACTTAAAAATACAAGAAAAAAAGTATAAGAGACAAATTAACTTTAATAAATTATCGAAATTAGAAATTTTAAAACTTAAAAACACAAAATTAACAATTGAGAAATCAAGATATTATTGAATCAAAGAGCAAAAAAAGAAAAAGCAAAATTAGAAAATTAAAAAGAGCAATTAGAGTTGTAAATTCGAAAATTAAAGTATTTTATTGAAATTGTAACTAGTATCTATAGTTAAAATCATAGATTGTTTGCTAATTAAAGTAACCTTATTAAAAAAAAGCTTGCAGCAATATAATTGATCTATTTAAATAGAAGCAAAAGTGCTATTTAAGCTCTCTTTTTAATAAAAATTTAAGCAAATTTTTAATTAGAAAGTTTCCGTTAATAATAAATCAACAATTAACTAGAAAAAGTAATAAATTAAGAGTATCTATTTATAAATAGTTAAGAAGACAAAAAAGCAATAAACAAAAAAATAATATAAGATTAAAAAGAAAAAAGAGAAGTTCTTTTTATTATTTTTGTAAAAAAAAGAAAAAAGCTTGTAAATCAAAAATATTATTTTTTAAATTAATTATTACTATTAGTTTTTTAATCTATTAGTTGTTACTTTTATTATTTATTATTAAACTATTTTTGTAAAAATAATATCTTAAAATAATAATAAAATTGCAATTTTTTTTTCTAATATATTTATATTAACAATAAGTTAACTTAATAATTTTATAGAATTTGTAGAATTTTTTTACTATATTATTTTTATATCTTTTTTTAAAATATTAGAAGTATTGCATTTCAATAGACTTAATATTATCGACTTTCTAAATTAATTATCGAATTTCTATAATAAGTATAGACTATAGAGTTATTTTTTAGTATAAAATTATTAAATTGTCTCGATATTGCAAAAAACTTATAATTTTTTTTATTAAATCTATTATAGTCTAAACAAATAGAAAATAATATAAGATAATAAAAGAGTTAAAAAAGAAATATAGAGATAAAAAAATTAATTAGAAAATTAATTTTTGTACTTTTTTAAAAATTTTAAAAAATATATTAAAAGCAAAGTTAAATAATATTTGTAAATGTAATCGACAATTTAAAATTATTTTCTCAAAACTTATTAAATTTTAGTTTAGTTGATAAATATATTAGATTTTTTTGATATTTAATAAGTTTTTTTTGTAGTATTTATACTAAAATTATGCAAAAATCTAAAGTTAATTTAAACAATACAATTACTTTAAATTTTATATTATTATACAAGACAATAATAAAAATAATTAAAAATAATATAAATATACAAAAAATAAATATAATAGCAATTAGATTGCTTAGCAAGTTGCAAATAGCAATATAAGTAGATTAATAAATATAGTAAGCAAGAAGTAAAAGCTAATTAAGAAAAAAATTATATTAGAAATAACTTTTATCTTTTTAGTATTGTTTGCAATTACAATTAATAACGTAGAAATTAACAAGATACTAAATATCTTAATATAAGTTTTTAAAGATCTTAAGATTAATAGTGCTTGCAATATAATAGAGAACAAAGTTCACTAAATACTTTAACAAACAATATTAATATAATTTTAGAAAGTTTTAAATATTGCTTTTTCTCAAATTTAAATAACAGTTTAAGTATTATTTTAAAAATCTATTTATATTTATTAAAAATCTATTTTTGTTTTTAAATACAATCGATTTTAATTAGAATTAAATAAATATTTGTTCTACTATAGTTTGTATAGACAATAACTTTGTTTAAAGTTAGTAGTTTTAATAGCAAATAAAAAAGTTTATTTAAACAAAAGCAATAGAATTTATTATAAGTCTAACAATTCTAAAAACAAAAAAATGAAGTTGTCTTTTAATAGTACAAAAATAAAGACAAAGACTATAAAACTTTGTCTTTAATAGAGAGCGCAAAATTATACTCGAAATTCTATAATTACAATAGTAGCAATAAAATTAAATATTAATTATTTATTAAAAAATAAAAAGAACAATAAGTCGAATTAAATAATAATAGAAGTTAGAAAAATTAAACTAAAAAGAAAGTCTTCTAGATATTAAATATTATAAAATCTTTGCTAAAAAAGTCGACAAAAATTACAAAAATTGAAAAAATTGAAGAAAACAATTATTTAAAAATAGCAAAGATTTCGAATAAATCTAAATATATAGTAGAGAATATTATTATAAAAGATATTTTGTCAATAGAAGATTCAAATTCTAGAATTATTAAATATTAGCAATCTAAAATTTAAAAAAATTAAGATATTCTTGTCGATTATATATAGCATACTAAGTATTCGAAACAAATATTATAAATTGTTTAAAAATAAGTTGAAATATTAATACAAAGTATTTTTATTTTAGAAATAAATATAAAATTAATAGATCTTTTAAATTTTTGTTCTAATTTAAATTGTTCTTTCTTTTGTTCTTTTTTTTATAAAAAATTCGATACTATTGTAACTAAGAGAAAATCTTAAAAATCCTTTAAAAAAAATAAAGAGACAATAATTATAATAAACTTAATTAGTACTAAATTAAGCAAAACTATTTTGTTAATAATATTGTTATTAGAGTAGATTCTTTTAGAATATTATATTTTGGTACTTGCTTAACTTTTTAAATATTATTAAAAAATATAAAAGTTAAAATTATATTCAATAGTAAAGCAAAAATTAATTGTATTAGTAAAAACTTAACAAATAAAGTTAGAGTAGTCTTCGAATCAAGTTTTGAGTCAAAATTTGAGCTTAACCCGATCCTTATTTAATTGATAGCGTCCTTAGTACTAGTCTAAATCGAATAACTTTTTTTGTATTAATTCCTATATCATAATCTACAAGAGAGAAAAAAATTACTCTATTTGAACTAGTATTGATAGCGCTAAATAAATATTTAGTCTTTCGACTTTTTCTATTTTTAGTAATTGGGCGTGTTCGAGAATTACTCTAAATAAAGTAAATCTAATTATTAGACAAAAAATTTCTATATTATTAATAAAAATTATTAAAGTACAAGTTTGTTTCGAAAAAATAATAGAAGATACAAAGATATCTATTAGAGATATTGTAATTTATATTTATGTTTTTATTGTTTCTTAATTTAATTATAAAATTCTATTAGAACAACTTTTTTAACAAAATACATATATAAATTTTATAAATATAGACAACAATTTCTTAAAATTAATAATTTATTTTAGAAATATAATAAAGTATATTAGTATTTTAAAAATATTTGTCAATTATTTAGAAAACAAAAACAAAAATATTATATTTTAAGAGAAGTCTTTAAATTTCTAAACAATTGTTCGATTAATATAATTGCTCAATTTTTCTAATCTAATTGCAAAAAATCTCTAAGAATAAAAGTAAAAGTTATTAGAATAACAATGTTGCAAAAAAAAAAATCAACAAAATTCTAATTAATTAGAGTAAACAAGTAGTACTAGTATTTGCTTACTTGTTAATTTAATCAATTAAAATAGAGTAAATATTCGAATTAATACTGCATTTCGAATATTTTTAAAATTATTAATAATTCGAGCTTTTTAACTATATAGTATAAAAGAAGCTTTTACTATTTAATTATTAAAAAAATTTGATATTCGTTGTTAATCTTTTGTTGTATTATACTTTTTATTTAAATAAATACAATATGTAAGCAAAAAGTTTAGAAAACAAATTTTGTAAATATAAGAAATTTGAATAGTTCTACTTTAGAAAAATATCTAAACTAAAAAAAATACTAAAACTATTAATTATCGAGAACTTCTAAAAGAAATTCAACGAAAAATATAACTTTTTTCTAATATTTAAGTTCTTAATAGACTAATTGTTCGAATCGATTTTGAATCGAAATCTAGAAATCGAATCGAATTTCTAATTATATTACATTATATTTTAGTCTAATATAGTTAGTATTTGCATAATTTATAAGATTCGATTCCAAACTTATAAATATTTGGTTCCAAATAGTTAGTCTAGTTCTTAAGCATTAAGCGCTATAATGTTAAAGCGCTGTTAACGCGCTAACGTCTTAGGATATAGCAAAGTACTTAATTTTAACTATCAATAAAAGTCTCGAATCGCATAACTTCTCTTTCTAGTTAAAAAGCAAGAAGCAAGCTCGTACGTTATAATAAACATTAGATAGAAAGAAAGCTTATTTTTTGTTATTCTTCAACAATTAGTTTTACTATTATCTATTTTATATAGTTGAGATATAGTAATAAAAGTTTATTATATCTTACGTCTTTTATATTTTAGTGCGTTAACAAGCAACAAACGCACTCGCTTTTACAATTCTAATTGTTTTATTTTTTAAAGAAAAAGACTCGAAACGTAATAATATTATATTAAATTAAAATAATTTAAGTTATAACAATTATTTAACTATTAAATTAGAGTTCAAGAAGTTTAATTTCTTTCGAAACAATAATTGCTTACAAAATGTCAACAAAGATAATTATTGCTAGCGTAATATTAACAAAGATAATAGTTTAAATATAATTGAAACTTCAACTTTATATTAGTAAATTAAAATGTTAATAAGAAAGATTTGAAACATGCAAAACGTTTAACAAGCTTAAGTTATAGCAATCGAAGAAACAAATGTTTAAGCTTTTCAAATTGCTATTGTATTGTTGTCGATTATATTTAAGTCTCTAAAGTTTGAAAAGCTAAAATTATACAAAAATTTAAATATAAATAAACATATTATTTAATTTCGCAAAATAAATATTAATATAATGCAATCTTTAACGTATTTTATTACAAATAAGAACAAAATTCTCTATTATATATTATTCTTTAAAAATAATATTATTACGCAATAATATTTAAGAACAAGCAATAACGCTAAACTAAAAAGCGAGATTTTTGAAGAATTTAAAGAGTTTCTATTAAATTTGATAACTAATCTTGCTAATTGTTGTCTTTTTGTTTATAAAAGATAAAAGAACACTAAGCAAAATTAATTTAAAAGATAATTGTGTTTAAAGAATATCTAAATAAGTTAAAGATTTATCTATTGTTACTCTTAAAAAAGTATAGAATTTATATATTCTTAATTAAGCTTAAATCGAATTTAAAAGTAAAAATTCTAAATATCAATAATATATTAAACACTTGCAATAAATTTTAAACTATAATTATTATGTAAGAACAAACGCTAAATTGTATTTGCAAAATAAGTTTAAGCAACTTTAGCAATTAACGAGTTACAAAATATTCTAGTATCTCTTTAAGCAAATCTTATTCACATTATTTTACATACAAAGTTAAAAATTTATTAAAAACAAAAAGTTTTATATTTTTTGTAATTTGTTAATATTGCGCAAGCAAGTTTACAAAATTAGTAACGGAAACTATTTAAGTTGTATCGAATACTTTAAATATTATAAAAAGAAGTATTAAAAAAAGAAGTATTTTAATAAATACAAATAAGACAAGTTTATTGTTGTCGTTATTATTATAGTTAATGCAAAAAAAATTAAGCTTTGTCGACGTCTCGTAAGCGAAACAAGAAAGATAAATAGAAACAATAAACTTAATCTTAGTAAAAGATTAAATCTAGTTTTTTAATAATAAACATTAAGTTACAAGTCTAATTAATTCGAAAGCTAAGTTAAATCTTATTAATTATGTTTATATAATGCAATAGAAATTGCAATTTATACTTGTTATCTTATTAATATTAGATTTTTTTAATAGCAATAATTGTTATTGCTACGACGTCTATAAGTTAATCTATTATCTAATTAACTCGTAAAATTAACATTAAGAATGCACTATTTTATTTTACTTAATTAAATATATAAATTCTAAACAGATATTAGATATATTAATGCTAATTAAGCAAGACATATTAATTAATTCAAAAATAAAAAGCTAGCAATTCAAGATTGCAAGTAACAAATTAAAGATAATTAATCTTAAGTAGTTTGTCTTAAATCTTGTCAAGTATAATATAGTTTATATTATTGTTTGCGCTAGTGTTATAAAGACGTTAAGCAAAAAATTAACAAAGTCTAAGATTTTTAAGAAGTTAAGAAATCTAAAAGATATCTATAATAATAAATTAATCAAAATTCTACTAGAATTAAAAAAAGAAAATCATATTATTAAGCTTTAGAACAACAAAGAGTTATTTTTTATATTTCTTTATAATCTTTTATAGAACAAGCTAGCAATACTTTAGTAATATCTCGATAATGCATTAGTTAAAGACTAAACTAAGCATTCAATTTCGTCTTTAAGCGTCTTTATTTTATTTGTATTAAAATCGAACAATAAGTTACGTCTATACGTCGACTATAAAAATATAAATGCAATTATTATTAAGAATTGTTATTTACTATTTCTAATTATAAAAACACTAGATTGTCTATATATAACAAAGAGCTTTATTGTCTTAAATCTAAAGAAGTGTAAGTTTAATATTACAAAAATTGAATTTCTAGACTTTATTATATTCTTAAAAGATGTATAGATAAATTTAAAAAAAAATAAAACAATTAAGAAGTAACTTAAATTAAAAACTTATTCTAAGCTTTAAGTATTTTTAGACTTTGTAAACTTTTATAGACGTTTTATATATTGCTATTCGAAAAAAGTTACTCTTCTTACTAGTTTATTGAAAGAAAATAAAGATAGCAAGAAATTTAGTTTTTTCGTTTAATTAAATAAAGTAGAGCAAGCGTTTTGCTAACTTTGCAATATTTTTACATTAACTTTACTACTTTGTTACTACAATTCGAACAAGAAAATTAGAATAAAAACTAATGTATTTAACTTTGCAATTGGTAATATTTTAAGTTAACAAAATAATAATAAAAACTAACGCTTAATAACATTTCAATTGCAAAAGATAATTTCGACGAAACAAAATTATAAGATATATAATTAAGAATTGCTAGTTATTGTAATTATTTTTAAGCAATAAAAACATTATTTAAAAGACAATATTTATCTTATTAAAATATAATTAAATTACAATAATTATAGAATTAATTTGCGAAAATCGATATTATACTATCTTATTATACGAGAAAAGACAAGAGAGAAGATCTTATTAACAATAACGCTCACGATTTATCTCGATTGTTGAAGTTAAATAAATGTAATCGACGCAATGTCGACAAATTATTAAGACGCACTTAATGTATTTTAACGCGATTTATTACAAATCGCGATAGAATTATTGCGAAAATAATAAAAATCAAGAAGCTCTATAAATCTAAGAAAAAAAACATATTTAAAATAATTTCGATAACGACATTAATTAAGTAATATATTTTTGTCAAGGAGTTTACGCGCAATTTTAGCGAACTCTTCGCGAAGAATAAACGAATTAATATAATTTTTGTGTTAAAGAAATTAAAGAAGACAACAAATCGACTAAAAAAATTAAAAAAAATCGAGAAAAATATACAAGATGCAAATATATAAACAAGTATAGTATAGAGCTTGTTATTAATTGCATAAACGACAATTAAAACAAACGTTAAATAAGTATTCTTAAAATAACAATTAATTAGAGAGATAAAATTAATAACGTAAATTAAAAGAAAGAAAAAGACGAAAAGAGTACGCAAGATAAACGCAACAAAGATAATTGCACTAACGCGCGACTTAAATATCGTTAACATATTAAGTGCGCAAAAAAACATATAAAAAATAAGACGTTTTAAGAGAATAATAATCTTTAAAGTTGATAATAAATGCAACAAGAAAACTTTAAAATCAAGTAATTTCTAGATTAAAAATATATTTATTGCGACTATTTTGCGTTATAAACGCGCAAAAATAATAATATACAACATTAAAATAAAAAGCATACTTAAAAATATATAAAAAAAGAATAAAAACGATAAAAAGATTATGTAAGATTATATATTAAGAATTGAAAATTAATAAAATAACTTAATTTACAAGAAAGAGCGACAAGAAAAAATCCGTTTTTATTGTAATATAAGTAGATTGTGCAAAGATAGCAAACAAGTTGATTTAATTTAACGTAATTTTTAAGTCGAATATTAAGATAGCAAAATACTATAATACAAGTTGCAAGATAAAGCAATGTATAAAGTGTTAAAAGTATAATTACTTAACATATAAATACAAGAACAAACAACAATGCACTTATTGTACGCGAGATTATTGCTTCGATTAATATTTGCATTAATTAAATTTATCAAAATAAAAATGTAACGTTTGCAAAAATGCTTACAAAGCATTCGATTTTAAGTGTTCTAAAAGATAGAACGAAAAACTAAGAATAAAAGAGACAACAAAAACAAAGTTGTTGTATTATATTGTTAGAGCAACGAAAGCGAACAAAACAACAATTATCTTAATAACTCTTAAGAGCGCAACGACGTTCAATTAGATGTTAAAGAAGAGAACAAAACGTAAAACAACGATAATTGATCGTTCGACGTAGACAAGTTGTATACAAAACACTCTCGTAATAATAAAAAAGAGCGTAATTTAACAATTAATTAAGAAAAGACGCTTTAACAAATCGTTAAGTATTTAGTTTACTCTAGTAAAACAAGATAACAACAAGATAATAATAACATTGTTATAAAATATATCTTTTACGCAAAAGATGCAAAATTTAATAAATATTAATATTAAGAATTACACGAAGCAACTTTAATAAAGATACAAATGAGCTCAAAATATTACAATATAACTTTTACAAATTGAGAAATAAAATAATAATTGTATTGTTTTAGAAAAATAAGATACAAAATTACAATATATTAATAAAACAAAAGTTGTAACGATATTACGCTAGAACAAAGATATACAATTTAGAATGTGCAAGCTTTACGTTTGCAAATAACGACAAGAAAACTTACTTTTATATTAATAAACGCATTAATAGCAATAGTTAACACAACATATAATATTTCAAAGATGTAAAAACAATAACGCTATAATTATGTTTCGACAATAACGACACAAAATATAATCTTGTCAATATTTATAATGTTTACAACTTGCTCTCAAACAATTATAACGAAATAATTGACAAAAACAATCTTTTAGCAATAAAATTAATTTTGCGCATGCAAGACAAAAATGTTATTCTAAGAAATTTCAATTTGTATTATTTTTCTTAAGCGAGTCTCTTCTATTTTAGATAACATTTGCTTTTAAAGAATTTGCTAAATATAATGCGCACAATTAACGTAATATTAATTCTCTTTTAAGAGATTATAATAAGAGATTATTAAAACGCTTAAATTATAATCGATTTATTATTCGTTATAAGAAAGATAGCAAATTGATTAATATATTGCGATATAGACAAAAAAATAGAAAATTAATTCGATTATTTCTTAATAAGAACGGTGTTAAATCTTTAAGTGCAAAAGAAGTCTTAACGTTGCTTTAGACAAAATTAAAAAGTTATAAACTTAAAAAAGTTCGACAATATATTAAGAAATTTATCATTTAAATTAATATTAAACAATTTAATAAAAAGAGACAATATTAATAAATACACAACGAAGTTACTTGATACTTTAAAAAAAACTATTAAAAACTTTATTTTATAAACAAGATTACACAAAAGAATTAAATTTAATAAACAACAAAGTGCACGAAAATAATCAAAGAAACTAGAAGACTATATTGATAATATCGCATTTCTAGCGAACAAACAACGTACGTTCGAACATGCGACAAGAAAAACAAGATTTTAAAGAAACACAAACAAAACAAGTTTCGCAAACAAATAAAAGCTTCGAAAAATATTATTAAGAATTTTTTCGAAATAACAAAGTAAATTAAAAACGCGACAACAAGAATGTTAATCGAATTTACTATATTATTGTTACGAATAAATATAAATATCGCGACAACAAAAAAGAACAAAATCGAACCAATATTTTAATTTTACTTTTCTTCTTCGTTTACAATTCTAGTAAACAACTTGAACAAATTCTCTTATTTAATTTTTATAAAAGATGACGAAACAATATTAAAGCGTAAAGTAATAAAAGTAATGCACAAAGTAACTTTTAACAAGACACTAGAAATTAACAATATAATTAATTGTGCGTTGCGACAATTAATTCACAACGTTTTATTTTAAGTAAAATCTTTATTTGATAGATGTATTAAGAAAGAGATACAATCGTTTTATTTCAAAAAGACAATTACAATAATGTTGCGCAAATTAAGAAAAAGGAATTACTTTAAGTTATTATTCTTTAGACTTATCGCATTATTGAATTTGTTAAATAAGATATTAGAGTCAATAATATTAAAGCGTCTTCGCTACGTTGTAGAGACGCACAATATTCTATTGGGCATACAAATAAGAGCTAGAAGATAATATTTAATCGACACAACATTGCAATTAATTGCGAAAAAGATTTACACAATATAAAGCGATCAAAAGAAGAAAATAATATCTTTACTTAGTTTCGATGTATTAAACGCATTCGATAATATGTTGCACATTTAATTGCTTTACAATATAAAGAAGAGATAGATTTCTACTTGTTTGCTCAAATAAGTAAAGAATTTTCTAGAGAAACGTTATATTATCTTAATTATAGACGACTACATAATATAGAAGCGCAATGCGAACGTAAATATATTGTAAAATGTTTCTCTTTTTTTAGTCTTATATTTGTTTTACAATGCGAATTTGTTGAAAATATACAATAACATTAAATTGCGAGTTAGCACTATAGATTTCGTAAATGACGTTAACATATTAATGTATAAAAAATGAATTAAACGTAATTGCAAAATGTTAAGTTGAAAATATATAACAAATGCGAGCAATAAGCACAAAGTTATAAGTTTAAGTTTTCGAAAAAGAAGTACAAACTAATTTATTTTTTGCGAACTTTAAAGAGATTCGATATAAGCGTCAATATAACGTTAGTAGAACACGAGATAATTGTTAAATCGAATATTAAAATATTAAGAGTTTAACTAGATTTAAAGCTAAGATAAAGAACTTATTTGCGTTAGATGAAGATTAAACTAGTAATTAAACACAAAAGCGCGTCAATAATAGAAAGTTCAATATTTGACACTTCGTTAAAGACAAGTAAGCGCAAATATATTGTTATTAAGAAGTTAATAATAGCTTATAATGTTGTCGTATAATATATGTCTAAAAATATTAAAAATTTAAAAAAAGAAATTATTTCGAAATTGCAATTAATATACAATTGCGCACTTTAACGCATTACGAATATTTATAAAACGACGTTTACCAAATTTTTACAAGTCGAAATCAACGTGTGTTTTATCAATATGTATCTCGAAAAGCTAATATAAAGATTAATAGCTATTATAAATGCATAAGAGTTAAGCAAAACAATAGACGCAACAATATTGCATATACGCAACGACTTAATATTAAAAAGAGAACAAAAATTAAAACATAAAATAATATTTTTGCAACTTAAGAAAAAATAAATGCCAATAGAACTCGAATTAACGACAACATTGCAATAGCAACTTTACATAATTATCTTATAAGTAAAACTTTCTAAGATAGTTATTGCGTATAACAAAAAAATAACTAAGAAAAAGTACGACGTAAACAAGTTCAATTAATATTAAAAAACGTACTTCGACAAGAGCGATCGCAATAAAAATGTTATTGTTGTCTTAATAAAAGCAAATTAGAAAATTAAAAAGCGACTAAAGAGCATCAAGATAACGCTTACACATTACAACGAATTTAAGAAATTTACAAGAACAATCGAAAAATTAACGAAGCATTATAAGACGTTTATCAATTCGCGAGAATGAATTTACAAAATATATTTTAACAATTAGACTTTATTAAAGATTATAAAAGGGATAAGATCGACGCTAAATTAAATATATTTTAGAAGAATAAAAAGAGCATATAATGCGATGCAACGTCGCGACGTTATATTGAAACTTTATTAAATTCTAGAGCATAAAGATGTAAAAGATAACGAGATTGCAAACGAAATTGCTAACAAGACGCACAAGCAACATTTTCTTCTTGTAAATTAGATGTTAAGCAAAATTGTTATTAAAAAGATATTTATTCAAGATAAAATTTGAAAAAAGTAACAATTAAGATAACTAAAAGACAAGAACAACGTAAAGTATCGCAAGCTCGCACTTAGAATTACGCCTAAATACATACAACTATATATTAATTGTCTTAAATTATATAGTGCACTTTTAATACAATTAAGAATAGACAAAATCGACTTTAATTAATTTTTGTGTAAGCAACAAGTATTTAAGATTACGACAAAAACTTGCGATTGCGATTAAAAGCGTATAACAATCAAGTATATTCTATTGACTTGCTTTAAATAACAATAGAAAAGAACACAAATATAACAAAAAATTAATCTTACGAATTTACGACGATTGCTAGGCGAGACTAAACTTGTCGTCGCGACAATGCGCATAATTTTAATTATTAAATTATTGTGTCAATTTTAGACAACAATATTGTTAACGATGTTTAAGTCTTTCTTAGATTTATAAAGTTTTCGCTTAAAGAATTTTCTTGTATTACGAATATTACAATATAGAAGATAAAAGTGTAGCGTCGTTACGACGACTTGTTACGAATAAAATAACAATCGCAAATTCTAGTTAATTATAATTAAACAAATAGATGTTATTGTTGTTCGTTTATTTTTAATTGATTAGATTCAAAAATTGTGAAAGTATATAATTCTCGCATAGACTCTTAGAGGTGTTGAATCGAGTATAAAAAAAATACAATAATTTTAAAAAATTAATAAGTTAAAAGAAGTTAAACTTAAGACAAGCTTGCTAGATGCTTAAGTTAATTATTTATAACTTTGAATTTTTTATTACTTAAATAAGAAAAATTTAACAAATAAATTATCGAAATATTTTAATTATAAAAAGATCTTATTGTAAAATACAAAATTGCTATTAATATTATAAAATAAATTAGCGTTATTGTTTAGCAAAGATTTGCTAGCGCAAAGCAAGCAAAAAAAATTAATTAATTTAATTCTTGTATCTTAAAATAAGCTATCGTTATTGCTTAACAAAAAGTTGCTAACACAAAGCAAAAAAAGATATTTAATAATTTAGTTTTTGTATTACAATTAACAAGAGTACTTATTAGTAATACGAAAATCTTGCAATTATAAAGTAAAAAGAAAGTTTTTAATAAATTAGTATCTCTATTTTAACTAGCTAATATATAGATTGTTATCTCAAAAAAAGTAATTAAAAATATGTCCAAGAAATTGTATAAAAAATCTTAGAAATTAATAAAATTCTTAATTAAGAATCTCTAGATTAAAGATACTTAAATCGAGAAGATTTGTATTAAAATCGAAAAATTGCTTTGTTATTAACAAAAAACATAAGCTCTAAATTGACAGAGTTATATTAAATATAACAAATTGCTTTATATTTTAAAGAATACAATTGTTAAAGAGAAATTAATTCGCAAGAATTATAACAACTCTTTAGCAAGATACTTTAAAATTAAGAAAACTTTAAATTTATTTTAAAAAAAGTATTTCTAATTTGTTTACGCAAAGCAAGTAAAAATATATATTAAAATATATAATGTTTGTTAACGCATTAAAGTTTCTTATTATAAGTTGTATAATAAGCTTCGATTCTTACTTGTTGCAAAGAAGTTATAAAAGAAAATTCTATAAATTTTGTAACAAGCTTGTTATTAAACAAGAATTATAAAGTTGTATACAATTTGATCTTTGTAATAGTCGATTTTTATACAAAAATAATTAAGTATATTAGTATAATTATTAAGATCGATGTCGCAAAGCTAGCAAAAGTATTTTTCGATAAAATTGCTTTACAATTCAAAATATTAATTAGTATAATAAGCAATAGAGAATTTATTTTTATTAGTGTCTTCTAATTTGTTATATACTTTTGTGTACAAATTAGAAAACAATTAAGTATTATCTTTTATTCTTAGACAAGTAATTTAATTAAGCGACAAAATCAAACTCTTAAGTACTATATTCGCACTTATGTTAATGCAAAACAAACAAGATAAACTAATCTATTATTGATAACAAAATTTATTTATAACAATAATTATTACATCTTAACTAAAGCTTTGTTGTTCTATTTAATATACAATTATTACTTAGAAATTTACTATAAAGTTGAGAACAAGTTTATTGAAAATAAGATACTATTGATATAGAAATGCGTAAAACAAATTTATAACTTAAGAAAAGTTCTAACAAAGTATTTTAAAAATATTGTTGCGCAATAAGCGAAATACTACAATAAAAAATATAAATTAAAGGGCTTTGTTGTAAAAGAATTAATTTTACTCTTAATTAAAAATCTAAATCAAAAGAGATTTAGCAAGAAGATATTGCATAAATTTATCGAATTATTTAGAATTAAAAATAAAAATAAATTCAAGCTTATTATTTTATCTTATTTAATATCTATTAAATTTATAATACTTTTTATATTTTGCTTCTAAAATTATATTTGTATTGTATTAACAATAAGCAAGCGAAACAAATATTGCAAGCTTTAAAACTTATTAATAACAAAGTTAAATAAAAGATCAAAAAAATTCTAGACAAAACTAAGTTGAAGAAATAGATATAATATAAAATTAAGAAAATAAATTAAAGCAAAAACTACAATTAATAATTTAAAAAAAAAGTCTCTTAATAATGTTAATAAATTGCAAAAGAAGTTTAAAAAGCAAATGCATAATAAGCAAAGACAAAAAAAGTAGCGCAATACGTATTGTAACAGTAACAACTATATTAATAATAATTTGCTTAATAAAATATTGTGCAATCGTTATTGTATTGCTATTGTATTTAATTAGATTTACAATAAAAAAATCTTTATTTTGTTACACAAGATACTAAAAATAATAAGATTATCTCTCTTAATATAAATGCTTAAAACATAACTTATAAATACATTTATTTAATCGTTCTTTTTTAATTAACAACGTATTGCAATAGCTTAGTAAGTTCTTAACAATTTATTAAATTTGTTTTAAACAATTACAAAAAATTATTAAACTTATTTGAAAATAAGTTGTTAAGCTTTGCAAAGTTATTTGTAAACAAGTCTTTAAAGTTGCTCGAAACACTTGCGTTTTCTCGAGAAAGTTAAACTATAAGAAATTTGCTGTTTTTAATCTTTATTATTTTTGTTATAGATTTAATCTTGCTATCTATACGCATCTTTGCGTTCTTTATTTTCTACAAATATATAAACAAACAAAGCGCAAACAAAAGTAAAAAAAAAAACTTATTATATTATTATTTACCAATTTTGCTAACAATTTAGAATTGCGAAGAGACTTAGTCGCAAAATTATAATCTTGCAAAAGAATTTTTGAAACTTGTTTAATCTAGATTGATAACAAATTCAAAAACAATTTGTTTTAACTTTAATTTTTTTGTCTTTTCTTAACAATTTGTTCTTGTTTTTGTTTTTATTTTATTTTCGAAATCTAAATATATATTAATGCACTATACAATATATTAAAATAAATAAGGAGATAGATAAAAAAACATGTTAAAGAGTAGATAAAAATATTTACAATTAACACATGCTTAAAAAGAAGATAGATTAGCTTTTTCGTTTTAACAAAAACGTTATTTTAATTCTCTTTTATTTTTTCGAAGTTTTCTTCAAATATTATTCAATGTTTTAGAACGCAAGTTAAATTACATTCGAATTAACAAATATAAAAATGCATTTTATTTGTTATTAATAAAATAAACTCTTTATTGCGTTGTTAACTTTTTATATTAAGAATAATACTCTTTCGCAAGCGTTTTATTGATCTAGAAATTATATTTTTAACTTCGAACGTTTTACGATATTTGTTAATAAGAACTTTTATTCGATTTCGAAAGCATTTAACGAACTAATAAACACTAACAATTATTGTATTGTAAGCGCTAACAAAATATATTGCAATATAACAACTCGATTTACAATAAAGAACTTTGCAATAAATACAAGTACTTCTTTTCTCGCAAACGCATATACGCTTGTTTACGCAAGTTATATATAAGAGATTACTACAAACTATAATATGTTAATTCTTGTAAACAATAAAATATCGAAATTACTTATTTTTTTAATTTCTTAATTTCTTAAAAGATAAAGATAAAGATATAATAATTTGATATTTGCATATATATATAAACTTTATATATTATTTTCTTTATAACAATTTATTTACAATAAGAAAGCAATTGCAATTAAGAAAAGTATAAGAAAAAAGAAAAAGAGAGAAAAGAGAAATAACAATATTTATATTTATAATATATTTAGCGATTGCGCAATGCTAGCTTTACTTTAAATCTTGTTTAAAACTCTAATAACAATAACAAAAAAACAATAACTTATTATAAATCGTTATTGTTGTTATTATATTATTTTACAAGTTATATTAAACTAAAGTATAAACTAATCTTTATTAAGTCAAAAACTTTTTTTCTTCTAATTCTCAAACAGGTTTCAGAAGATTTTTAACAAGCTCTTGTAACATTGACGCTTAATAGATATCTTTATCTTGTATAAGACTAATATAACTTCTTATATTACTAGAGATTAATGCTTTAAGAGAAAAGATAATTGTAATGTTATAACGCTATCGATGCGCTAACGTCTTAGAATATAGCAAAGCACGTAATCTTAATTGTTTATAAAAGTCTCAAATTGCATAACTTTTCTTTTTAGTTAAAAAGCAAAAAATAGACTCGCATGTTATAACAAATATTAGATAAAGAGAAAGCTTGTTTCTTGTTGTTCTTTAACGATTAGTTTTACTACTATTTATCTTATATAGTTGAAACATAGTAATAAAAGTCTAATATATTATACATCTTTTATATCTTAGTGCGTTGACAAACAACAAACACACTTGCATCTTACAAGCGCAATTTTTGTCTTACTAAAAAGTATATTTAAAAGCTAATTATAGAATTCAAACTCTTTTTGCAAAAATAAAAACTCTTAATTACAATATTCTTTAATTGTAAAACTATATTAATCTAAAACTTTTCTAAAATAAACAAAATTAAATTAGAAGTTATATCTAATTAAAAAAATTATATTATAAAATACAAAATATAGCAAGCTTCGAAATTTCTAATCTTTTATATACTAATTTTTATTGTAATTAAGATATTAGAAAAGTATTTGTAAACACATCTACTAAAATATTGTTATAAATTCTATCGAAATTCTTAATTTTTTGTAGATAAAGAAAAAAAAAGTATTATATAATTAATATTGTTATAAACATAAACAAAGTAATTGTTCGAAATACTAATATATCTTCTAATATTAAAGAGTTTGCAAAAAAGTTTGTCGAAATAGTAATTGTATTGTTAATCAATTTCTTTATAAAATATAATTAAATAAATTTTGTATTAAAAAGTTATAATTTTATTGCTTTTATAACTTCTTTTAAATTGCTTAAAATAATTTGTCTATTGCAAAATACTATTAACTCGATTGCTTAATTTTTCAAAATTATAATATATATTTTTAAAAATCTTCTCAATAAGTGCTATTTATTTGTAAACAATATAGATATAAAAGAATTTAAATCGAATTATAGTAATAAAAAATAATTTTAGAAATTAGATTGTTTGTTCTAAAGTATATTTAATAAGTAAATGCAATACTAATAAATATAGAGTTGTTCAAATATGTTATATTAGACGAAAAATCTTAATTTTGCAAGTTAGATATTTAAATTGTCGATTTTATACATTATTTAAATAGACAATTCTCTAAAAATATTAAGATTATCAAGATTGTTAAATAATAGTTGTACAAAAACATTTCCAAAATTAGAGTTTTTATAGAAGTATATATCTATTATTAAATTTAAGTACTAGAATTTGTTATTGTTGTAGAATCAATCTATTGTTTATTTAAAATTAAAATATATTTTTGTTTAAAACTTAGAGCAACAAAATATTATAAATAAACAAAAAATTGTTTTAATAAAGACGTCGACAATATATATCTTAAACTACTCTATTTTAACTAACAGAATTATTTCAATTAAAAACTGTTGTAAACTGTATTTATATATTAATTGCAGAAATATCTATTAAAGTAAATTTCATAGTTGCTCGAAATAATCTAACAAAATAGATAGAAGTTAAAGAAATTTCGAATCTAAAAGTACTTGTTATAGTAAAGTTTCTATAAAAAAAATTTCTATTGACATAAATATATTAAGAAGATAATTATAGATAACAAATTTATAAATAATATTAAAATAATAATCAAACTTCTAAAGAGATATAATATTAAAAAAGTAACAATATTAATTTAATATTTATAGACAAATAAGATAATAGAGAGAGAGTACAAATCTATTGTTAATATTTTGTTTAAACTAATAAAAGAAATCTTTACAAATTAGCTACAATATTTATACACAATTTTGTAAGCAAATACAACAACAATTTAAGAGTTTCCTAAAAAATATTATTTTAACTTAAGTGTAAATACGAAAGTGTACTATTAATTAAAATAAAATATTTAATTTAATATATTATAAATTAAAAAAAAGTTTGTACAACAATTAATTTGCTAATACTGCAAGCAAAACAACTAAAAAAAGAAATAAAAATATTAAAAAAGTTGCGTTGCGTCTTTATTGGCTTAAAAAAAATAAAAATCTTTTCGATAATAGCAATTAACTGCAAACGCGTTTATTTTAAACTAAGAATTTTACTTTATTATACAATACTAAGCTAGATAAGAAATACAATATAAAATTATTCTTTCAATAGTTAGATTTCTTCAAAATAAGAAGAAGAAAAACTAAGTTAAAAACGTTTATATTCTAGAAAAAATTAATAATATAAAACTTAAAAATATCTATTTAAGTAATTAACTCAAAAAATATATTGAAAGAAACAATTATTTTTAGATCTTTACATAATTAAAAAAAGAAAATATGAAAATAGAAAATAACTTTGTAAGAAAGATAGTAAATTAGTTTAATTAAAACAATAAAAAATTGTTTGCAATTATTGTATTGTTGCTATTTAATTATAATTATTATAATTATACAAAAGTATAAGAATTTTTTAGAAAAGAAAAAGTTGCAATTTTTATATTTGTTTTAATTGCAAAAGCTTTATTATAAAACTTATTAATTAGTATATATTAAAAAGAATTTATACGCAATTGCGCAAAATAATTTACAAAATATTATAATTCTAAGTATTAAAAAGAAACAAATAAAAGACAAGATTATTAAAAAGTTAAAATACTAACAGTTTTAATGAATTAGAAGTAGACAAACAATACTAGCACTTGCTTGTCTACTCTAGTTAGTTAAAATTAACAATTAAAAAGCTGTCTAAAAATATTAATAGAAAGCTTTAATTTAATATTTTTAAATTTTAAGAATACTTTTAGATTATAGAGAACAAATTTCAATTATTTTTTACAAAATAATTCTTGTCGATAAATATAGCAATATTATACGCAAGTTCTATTAGTTTTATATTTGCTTACAAATTAATATATAGATAAATACTAGTATAGTCTCTTTATATAATTATCAATATAAATATTGCAAGTAACAATTAAGTCTATAAATAATAATTCTTTGTATTTGAAGTTTTATATTTGTTAGATATTTAGAACAAATTATTGCTCTCTTTATTAAAATACAGCAATTTAATAATTCAATCTTTTGCTAATTAAATTCTATTTTTAATCTATTATTTTTATATAAATTTTCTTTTATTGAGCTTGTATTATAAACAATTAAAAGCAACAAAAGAAAATTGTTTATCTTCAATAAAAAATTAAGATTTAGAATCTAAATTATTATTTATATAAAAAAAAAGATCTCGTAAAGAGCAACAGCTTATATTTGCTAAACAAGACACAAATTAATTTTCGATAACTTTTATATATTCTTTTTGTAATTAGAGATTAACTTTCTAAACTAAATTATTTTAAGCGCAAAATCTATAAATACAATTATAGCAAGTTATATTGCAGCAACTATAGATTTAATTTTAAATATTATAGTCTTAAATATTTTAAACTTAGATTTAAATCTTATTACAAAAAATAGTTATTTAATTTGTAAAAGACAACTCAACTATTAAAACTTGTATTTATATTTGAATAAGAAATATTCTAATCTAATATAACAAAATTATAGAAAACAATCAAAGAAAATATTTAGAAAATATTCGAAATACAATTTTAAATATACTAGAAATAGCTAAAAACTAAATACAAAATCTTTAACAAGCAATTAATAGAAATACTCAAATGCAAATAGATAATCTATTGTAACAAAAGTTAAAAAAACAACTTAAAATATAGATAAGAATAAAAAACTAAAAATTTAGAATAATTAAATTTAGTTTTGCAAATTATAATTATTAAAGACAACAAATATATTGTCTAAAAATATAAATCAATTAATTACTAAAACAATATTACAAATAGTAGAATAATATAAGAATCTACAAAGATTTTAAGAAAAAATTAAACTAAGCTATATAGAATCGACTTGAATTTTGTACTATATAATCGAAATACATTGCTAACTATATAATTAACAATTACAACAAAATAATTATTCAAATGTTTAAAAATATAATAGTATCTATTGTACAAGAGCTTTTAAATATAGAATTAAAAAATTAATCTAATTAGAATTGTAGACGCAAAATTAGAAAAAATTTGTTAAGCAAAAATTTTAATAATTCTATTTTTTTATAGAAGATACAAAGAGATTGCAGATTTAAAAAGACAAATAAAAAAAATCTAATATATTAATTTGGAAGTTAAAATCAAAATCGAAATTTAAAAATAACAAAACTTATAAAAAACATAGTAAAAAAAGAGAGAACAAGAATTTAGAGTTTTTTAAAAAAACCTTTTCTCTATTATTACAACTACAGAATTTGATATTAAAATTGTCTTTATTAAATCTTAGACAATTTGAAATTATTAGTACAATAAAATTATATACTTTAATTACAGAAATTGCAAAAATCTTTTTAGAGACAATAGTTATATTTATTTTGATAAACAAGAAGAACAATATAAAGAATTGTTTATATATAAAAGTAAGTATAGACTTGCAATATTAAATTAACTACTATTCTGCAATATTAATTAAAGTCTTTTAACAAATTGAACTAGCTATATTGATAGAGAAGCAATGTCTTGTTATAATAATGTTAAAGTTAATTGTCTATATAGTATATTAAAAAAAGCTAGAATTTCTTTTAAAAATAAATCGAGTTATTAATAATTAAATTAAGGAACAAGTAAGTTAATATTATAAGAATTAAAATAACTTTTCAATATTTGTTAAACAATATAGAGTAAATTTTAAATCTAATATCTATCTATCTATTTCTAAAAAATTCTTAAAAAAATATATCTATAAAAGAGAAAAACTAATATTTCTATTAAACAACTTTTAATAAACTAATCTTTGATTTCGAATAATAGATAATATCAATTTAGCAAAATGAAATTAATATAGAATTATTATTTGCAAGAATTAATTTAACTATTTAACAAAAAATTTAAAGTATTAGATATAATTACAATTTTAGAACAAACTATAGATAATATTATATTTTTAGCGAAAAAATACTAATTAACAAGAAGAACAACTTTTTAATTGTTTATTTTTTATATTGCAAGTAATAATACAAATAATTTTAAATTCTTATATAGTATATATATTTTTCCAACATAACTACACATATAAGTTGTTAATAATATTATATTTGTTAATTTTTAAAAAATATAAAAATCAAATATCGAAGCAATACTTCGATCTTAATATAAATTAGAATATTGATTAGAATTCTTAGCAATTGCAATTAATTTTTTTTTTGCTATATAAAATAATCTATCTTGTAAAAAGTATTTAATAGACAAATTTTATGTATAGGTTAAAGTATAATTACAAAGAGCAATAATTAAAAAAATAGCTAAAAAAAGAATACTAGAGATTAAGTTAATAAAGAAGAATTTAATCGAATAAAACTTGTATTAAACAAATATATTTTGTTAATTAAAAAATATATAAATTATATAATTTTAAATCTTTTATTGCAAGTTAAAAATCGAGATTTATATAAAAATAAAAGTATTTTCTATCTATATTGCTTTGCTAAATAATAAAGAATTTTTCAAGAATTCTTGTATAAATACTCGAAGCAATATAGTTGCAACTTATTAAAACTTAATTTTGTTATTTCTATATCTAATTAATATATTCTATTGGGTTAAAGCAACTATCGACTTTTCTTATATATTTAATATTAAGAAAATAATTTTAGAATATGCGTCTTAATAGATTGATTGTTGGATCAAGTTTTGGTTTTAACTTTTGAAATCGATTCAACTTGTCGATTTCAACTATAAAAATCGACTCGAAACTTAATTGAATTCGCGCTAATTTGAAATTAATTCGACTTAACTCGAATCGATTTTTAATTTCAATATTAGAAATCGAATCGAATTGTCAAGAATATTAAGAATACTAAAAATAGTATAAATTTAGTTTAAATTTAGATTTTTTTAATTATTTTCTAAATAATGCACAATAGTAATGCATAATATAAAAATAGTCTAATATACTTATTAATTAATTTAAATAGATTAGCTATTTCTATTAAATTATTAATTAATTGTTACTAAAAACTGTAAAATTTACTA
>JAABUQ010000501.1_pt1 | contig 90019 bp, 82 predicted proteins | sample 5560001 | NCBI WGS metagenome assembly JAABUQ01 (sample SAMN10711888, study PRJNA513371) | rock metagenome | isolation source: Antarctica rocks | place: Antarctica: Victoria Land, Finger Mt nord | collected 2015-12-18
TCGACGCGGCGACGGTGGTGGCCACGGTCGGTGTGGGTGGAGCGCTCGGTGACGCCTACGCGCACGCCGAGGGCCTGGTCGCCGACCCCGCGCGTGACCGGTTGTACGTTGCGGTCGCGTCGCGGGATCTGGTCGCGGTGGTCGACACCGCCGGACGGCGGCTCGCCGGCTCGGTCAGCGTCGGCCGCTCGGCCGACCTGGGCACCAGCCCGACCGCGCTTGCGCTCGCTCCGGACGGCAGTTCGCTCTACGTCGCCGACAGCGGCGAGGACGCCCTGGCGGTGATCGCCGTCGCCGACCCGGGACGGGCAGGCAGCTCCGGATTGGCGGCCAGCGCCGGATCCTCGGCGCGCGGCCATCGCGTGGTGCGCGCGCGCTCGGTGCGCTCGATTGCCCGCTACGTCGCTCGCCAGCGTCGGGCACGCCGGCGCGGGCGGGGCGCGCTGGAGCGGCTGCGCCGCCAACTGCTCTACGGCCCCGAGGTGCTCGCTTGCGGCGGCCCCTCGACCCGCGCCGAGCGCCGCTACGCGCGCGCGGTCCTGCACGCGCTGCGAGGGCCGCGCTCGGGACGCCGCCGCGCACTCGGTCGCGCGCGCCGTCGTCTGGCGCGCCTGCGCTCCTGTGGGCCGAGCGTCGGCTTGGGGGGGCAGACGGTCGGCTCCCCTGGCACGCCGGGCGCCGAGCGAGCGCCCACGCTGGTCGGTCGCATCCCCACCGCCGCCTATCCCACGGCCGCCGCGGTGACTCCCGACGGGCGCACGCTGGTGTGGCTTGCCGGAAAGGGACTCGGGGCGGGTCCCAACCCAGAGTACGGGCAGCACTTCGCGGCCAGCGAGCAGGCGCCCTACGGCTCCTACGTGGTGGACAAGCTCCTGGGCCGCGTCGGCGTGCTGGCGGTCCCCACCGCGGCGGAGCTGCCCGCGCTCAGCGCCGCGGCCGATCGCGAGGTCACGCCGGCCGACGCCCAGGCGCCGCCTCCGGGCACGCCGCTGCGCGCCGGAGGCCCGATCAAGCACGTGTTCATCGTGGTGCGCGAGAACCGCACCTACGACCAGATCTTCGGCAGCGACCCGCGCGGCGACGGCGATCCGGCGCTCGAGCTGTTCGACGACAACGGCGCGAAGGGACGGGCCGCAGGCGTGACCCCCAACGCCCACGCCCTGTCGGCGATGTTTCCGCTGCTCGACCACTTCTACGCCGACAGCGAGGTCTCCGTCGACGGCCACATCCTCACCTCGGGCGCCTACACGATCGACTACGTGCAGAAGGCGCTGCACGCCAACTACGCCGGTCGCGGCCGCGTCGACGAGTTCGGCCAGTACCCGATCACCTTCCCGCCCCGCGACTTCCTCTTCGACCAGGCTGTGCGCCAGGGCGTCTCCTTCCAGAACGACGGGGAGCTGAGCGCCGGCGTGCTGCCCTCCGCCGACGACGGGCGGCCCACCTACCGCGCCGTGCAGGCCCACACCGCCTTCGAATACCCCTTCCTCTTCGGCTGCTCGGGGTCGCCAAGCACATGCGACACGGACTCCGGCACGCCGGGGCCCGGTGGCACCTCCGGCACGGCGACGAGCCGCTTTGACTTCTTCCAGAACCAGTTCCAGGCCCAGCTGGTCAGCGGCACGGTGCCGTCGCTCACTTATCTGACGCTGCCCAACGACCATACGAACGGGGTGTCGCGTGGCTATCCGACACCCCGGGCGCTGGTGGCGGACAACGACCTGGCGCTCGGTCAGATCGTCGACATGATCAGCCACTCCTCGATCTGGGGGCAGTCGGCGATCTTCGTCGAGGAGGACGATTCCCAGGACGGCGCCGACCACATCGACGCACACCGGATGCCCGCATTCGTCATCTCACCCTGGGCACGCCACGGTGCCGTGGTCTCCACGCGCTATGACCAGGAGTCGGTGCTGCGCTCGGTCGAGACGATCCTCGGTCTGCAACCACTGGCGCTGCTGGACTCGCTGGCCACGCCGATGTACGACGCGTTCACGAATCGACTCGACCCGATGCCCTACAAGGCGCAAACCCCAACCCAATCGCTCAGCGAGCGCACCGGCTCGAGTGCCCGCGGAGTGGCCCGCGTGCTGCCCTACTCCCGAACCGACCTCGTGCCCCAGGAGCTCTTTGACCGCGCTCTTTGGCACAGCGTCTACGGCTGGCACTCGACCCCGCCGCGACCCGGTCCGGATGCCTCCCCAGCCGAGCACGCGCGAGCGGTTGGTGCGCTCTCGGTGTATCGCCATGGCGGCAACGTGGGACGCTGGCTGCAGAGCCATAGCGCAGCCGACCGCTGAGCGGCGCACGCTCAGGCGCCTCGACAGCGAGGGGCGGCCCTGGCCTTCGCCGAGGCTACTCTGCCGGGGTTGCGCTTCATCACCAGCCACCGAACCACCCTGATCTGCAGCGGCGATCTCAGGCCGGGCCCATCCCGCGCCCGCTTTAGCTAGGAGCACCCGGTGGCACGTCTGAGCGAGCATGGGTTGCGCCGGTCGGTGGGGGTGCCCGGCCTGTTCGCCACCGCGTACGGCAACGTCGGATCTTCGATCTACTACGCGCTGGGCCTGGTGGCTGCGCACGCGCTGGGGCTCACGCCGCTGGTCTTCCTGTTCGCGGGCGGCCTGTTCGCGCTGACCGCAAAGACCTACGCCGAAGGCGCCGCCATGTTTCCCGAGGCGGGGGGGTCTTCGTCGTTCGCGCGCCACGCCTTCAACGAGGTCGTCTCGTTCTTTGCCGGCTGGGCGCTGACGCTCGACTACATCCTGACCATCGCGATCTCGGCGTTCTTCGTCCCGCACTACCTCAGCGCTTTTCCGGGGCTGCACGGCCTCACGCACAACCCCGGCGACATCATCGGCGGACTGATCACGGTCGTGGTCCTGGCCGGGCTGAACATCCGGGGCCTCGGGGAGTCCGCCCGGTTGAACTTCATCCTGGCCATCCTGGACCTCGCCACGCAGGTCCTGCTCGTCGGGCTCGGCATCGTGCTCGTCCTGAACCCCTCGCTGCTGGTCAACCAGGTGCACCTGGGCACCGTGCCCAGCTGGAGCGAGGTGATCTTCGCGCTCTCCCTGGCCATGCTCGCCTACACAGGCATCGAAACGGTTTCCAACATGGCCGAGGAGGCCAAGGACCCCGGGCGTGATGTACCGAGGGCGGTGAACCTCGTGCTGGTCGCGGTGCTGGCGGTGTACGCCGGAATCTCCGTGGTCGCTCTGTCAGCCCTGCCCGTCGAACCGCTCCCCGGACACCCTCACCAGTTTCACACTCTGCTGGGCGACACCTTCCAGAACGATCCTGTGCTCGGGATCATCTCGCGCCTGGGCATCCACGGTGTGCTGTTGCGGGTGGCCGAGTACTACGTGGGCATCCTCGCGGCGACGATCCTGTTCATCGCCACCAACGCCGGTTTGATCGGGATCTCGCGCCTGTCCTGGTCGCTGGCCGAGCACCGTCAGCTGCCGGGACTGTTTGCGCAGCTGCACCCGCGCTTTCGCACGCCCTGGTTCACGATCGTGTTCTTCTCCGTCCTGGCGGGCGTACTCATCCTCTACGGCGACACCAACGTGCTGGGCAACCTCTACTCGTTCGGGGCGATGCTTTCCTTCACCACCGCGCACGTTTCGGTCATCGCCCTGCGGATCAAGGATCCCGGTCGCGAGCGGCCCTACCGAATGCCCTGGAACGTGCCCATCGGTGGTGCGTCGATACCCATGACGGCCGTGCTCGGAGGGGTGGGCACGCTCGCTGCTTGGATCGCCGTGGTCGCCCTGCACGCCGAGGCGCGCACCATCGGCATCCCGTGGATGGTCCTCGGCATGGGCGGCTACTTCCTGTACCGCCGGCGCTCGGGGCTGAGCATGGCCGGTCACTACCGCATCGAGCGCGCTCAACGTCCGCCGGACTTCGAAGAGCTCGGCTACCGGACGGCCCTAGTCCCGATCTTCGGCGAGGACGTGAGCGCCACGGCGCTGCGCAGCGCGGCCAGGCTGATCGGCGAGGGCGGCGTCGTGTACGCCGTGTTCGTGCTTCCCGTCCCCCGCCAGCTCTCCCTGGAGGCCGGCCTGGAGGATGAGGAGGCGCAGGGTCGCTCGGTGCTCGAGAGCGCACGCATCGTGGCGCGTCGCACCCAGATCAAGGTGCACACCGGGTTGATCCGCACCCGTAACCCCGGAGCAGCCCTGGTGGACGAAGCCCAACGATTGGGGGCCGACGTGATCTACTGGTCGGCGCGCCATGCGCCCGTCGGGGAGCAGCGGATCGGGCCCACAGCGGCCTACCTGCTCAGTAAGCGCCCCTGCCGGGTGATCATCGAGACCGCCGGTCCGGGCGAGCCCCGCCGCGGGGCGCTCGCCGGAGTGACTGCGGATGGTTCCGCCGCCGGCCCATAGGCGGTGGGTGGGTGAACGCGCCAACCGGCCTGCGCACGGTTCAGGCCCTCCGCTACGTGTCGCCGCTGCGCGAGGGCGGCTCCCTGCCGGGTCTCATGGAGGCCGATGACGAGGGGCTCCGTGGTCAAGCTCCGTGGCGCCGGGCAGGGGTCCCTGGCGTTGGTGTCCGAAGTCGTGGTCGGCGAGCTCGCGCGCGCGCTCGAGCTCTCGACTCCCCAAGCGCCCGTGGCGTGGTTGGCGGGGCCGCAGCCGAGATCTACGCAGCGGACATGCTCGAGCGCCCGCGGGCGCCCCGGGCCTTCGTCGGCGAGGCCGAGTGTGCCCGCTGCGCCTGACACCCCGACCGGCACCGCAGAGGTGTTCCAGTGCGCCCTGCTGCGGGTCATCCCCTCTGTGCCCCGAGGAGAGTCACTCAACGTCGGAGTGGTGCTGCACTGCCGCCGGCTTGGATACCTGGGCGTGCAGACCTGCGTGGACGAGCGGCGACTGGCCGTCCTTGACCGCGACCTGGACCTCGAGGCGCTGCGCGCGCATCTGCAGGCGATCGTGCACGTGGCCGCCGGCGATCGGAGCGCGGGCACGCTCTCAGCGCTCGATCGCTCTGCGCGATCGGATGGATCGTCGCGCCGTCATCTACCTTGGTTCAGCCCTCCCCGGTGCACACGGGCCTGTGCACCGATCCTGAGCGGGAACTTGCGCGCCTGGCCGCGGAGCTCGTTCGCGATCCGAGCCCCCCGGACATTCGCTGAGTGGGCACTCGCTGACCGTGGCCGGGGACACCCCAGACCGGGTTTATTTTCCCACGTCGGCATCCGCCGCATCTTCGGGCACGTAGAGGCGTTGAAGCGCTCATGGTCAGACCGAGATTTCGTTTCCACCTGCTCATCGGCGTTCTGCTCGCCCTGCTCGCCGTGCTGCCCGCCGGTGCGCTGGGCGCAAAGCGACCGGCCTCGCCGGCCAAGCCGCGGGGTGGGCCCGCGCACAAGATCTTCGGCCTGGGCGACCAGAACACGAACTCGATGTACGCCAACCCCCTGTTCAGGGCGCTGCACGTCGAGGCGACCCGCTACGTGGCCAACTGGGACGTCGCCCTGCACAACGGCTATCGCCGCCAAAGCCTGGATCGCTGGTACGCGGCCGCGGTCACGGCCAGGGTGCGGCCGCTGCTCAGCTTCGGCGGCTATCAGCTGCGGCGCGCGCCCAACGTGCATCAGTTTGGGCTTGCCTTCCAGGCCGCGCTGCGGCGCTGGCCGAAGGTGGCCACGTGGGAAACGTGGAACGAGGCCAACCACTACACCCAGCCCATCACCTTTCACCACCCCGAGCGCGCTGCCGCCTACGCCAAGGTCATGCGCCACATTTGTCCTCGCTGTCAGTTGCTTCCGCTGGGGATCGTCCTGCAGGGTGGCGCCGTGACGGAGGACCGGTGGATCGCCGGCTGGGTGCGCGCCTACGGTGCTCAGCCCAGTGTTTGGGGGGTCAACGACTATTCAGACACCAACAAGATGCGTGAGGTGAGCCTGGCCTCATTCCTGCGGCGCCACCCCCGCGGCGACGTGTGGCTGACCGAGGTGGCCGCGTTCGCCAAGTTCAGCATTCAGTTCCCGTGGAATCTCAAGCGTCAGGCCCGGGCCGTGCCCGAGGTCATCCGCGCCGCGCTCGCCTTCCCCACACGGATCCAGCGTGTCTACTACTACCAGTGGCGCGGTGAGCGTTATGGCTCGCGCAAGGTCGGCTGGGACACGGGGCTGGTTACCAACAAGGGTCGCCCGCGCCCGGCGTACTACGCCCTGCTCAGCTGGCGGCGCAGGCTGCCCTAGGAGCGGCCGACCGCAGTAACCGGGCGGGCTCGGGCGCCGGCCAGACAGACCGCCTGCGTGAACGCGACCCGACACGACACCACCGGGCTGGGCGTGAGACCCTGAGCGCGCATGTTCCACGTCCAGCTGCGCCGCTTTCCCCACAGTGCCCAGGCGTTCAACCTGACCGACGAGCGCCTGCACGAGACCGTCCTGGCGCCGTGGGTGCGCGGAGCTGTGCTGGAGTTGGGAGACCGGCGGTGGGTGCCCAGCGAGACGAAGCTGATCGTGCTGGAGGGCCCCTCCCTGGACGCGTCTCGGCTGTCACTCGGACGGGGGTGGGCGGCAGCGCTGAGCAGCGGCGAGAACGTCACCGCGCGCGTCCTGGGCGGTCTGGACACGGGGGTGCCATCGGGGGAGTCCGCGGCAGCGATGTCCTCACTCGCCGCCGAGGTGCTCGCGCTCGCCGGGCGAGGACCCGTGAGCCTGGCGTCCCTGTGGAGCCTGACCGAGGCGCGGTTTGAGGGGTGGCCCGCCAGCAGCACCCTGGCCGCCGCCGAGCGTGTGGCCGCCCAGCTGCTGGGTGCCGAGGTCGTTGACCTGTACCGCCCGACGCCAGAGGGAAGGGGCGAGCCCGTGCCCGCCGAGCAGCTGGAGTCTGTTTTGCGTGCTCACCACAGCTGGACGGCCATCGGCGAGAGCATCGTCTGGCTGATCGCCCGCGCGGGCCCGGCAGACCCCCGCGACGGGTCCGGCGCAGACGTGCCCGAGAGTTAGCGCGCCGTTACCGTCTCGGCGCCGGGCGGTTGGTCACACACATCGGAAACGGTCATGCCGTACCCGGCCGGGCCAGTACTGCGTGGTGGGGCACGCCTACCCCGCCGGTCGCCACTCGGGCCAGGAGGGGGGCCAGCCCGCGGGGGCTGCGCCCATGCGCTAGGTGTGCGACGCCAAACGGCACGGAGTAAATCCGCGATTCACGCTCGATCTCAAAGCCCGCCGCCTGCAGCATCTGGCGGTGGCCCGCGGCGTTGGGCAGCCACCACTGGGCTAGGTCGCTGACCCCGTCGAGCCGGACAAGCGCTCGCCGACGGTGGCGCACGCTGAGACCGAGCTCAACCTGGTTGGTCGAAAGAAACCAGCCGCCGCACACCGAGCGGATCGCCGCAAGCGCCCGCAGGGGATCGCGCAGATGCAGCAGCAGGCTGCCACACACCACGACATCGAAGCTGCCGACCCGTGCGGGGTCCAGGTCGTAGACGCTGACCTCGTCGAGGGTGGCGGTCGAGTTCAGCAGCCGCCGGGCGATCTCGAAGCCAACCCCCCTTTTCATCCCGGCAACGTGGCGGAGATACTCGGGGCCGCGAGCGCGCAGGTGCAGCGGCCAGTCCCACTGCTCGTGGTCGGCGATGTCGGTGGCCATCACCTCGGCGGCACCGCGACGTTCGAGCTCGAAGGCCAAGAAGCCGTCGTAGGTCCCCACGTCCAGGCAGCGCCTGCCGCGCACGTCGGGCCAGGGCAGGCGCGCGATGATCGGGCGCAGATCGAACACGCCGGGCGTCACCACGCCTGGAGCCACCTCGATCGAGTGGTACCACAGCGAATTCTGGGCGATGGCGGCCTGCGGGGACCCGTAAGCCGGAGCCTGATCCGAGCTGACGCCCACGGCCGCACTATACGTCTGCTGGCGCCCGACGCCACGCGTCACCGGGGCGCCGGGAGGATCCCGTATCCGCATCACCACCTGGCAGACCCCCGGGACGGGTCCGGCGCAGACGTGCCCGTGAGTTAGCGCGCCGCTACCGTCGCGCCGCCGGGCGTCGCGGCCCACGCTGCGCTCATCAGCGACCGCATCTCCGCCGAGGTCTCGCCGAAGGCCACACAGCAGGGTGGTCCACCCGGGGCGCTGATACCGATCTCCAGGTGTGGTGCCGAGGAGCGACCCACATGGCCACAACCCACCTCGGCGATGGGCTGGCCGCGTTGCACGTGGGTGCCGATGGCCACCAGGGCGGGGAGGGCGTGCCCGTAGTAGACAAAGCGTCCTGCATAAGCGCCTCGGTCCAGAAGGAGGACCGGAGCGGCGGGCCCGAACCCGGTGATGCCCTCGGCCACGACGGTTCCGTCATCGACGGCGACCTCGGTCGCCTGCCCTCCGCACGCCTGACCCAGGGTGGGGATGTCCACCCCCTGATCGAGAGTCCAGGTCGACACGGGCGCCACGACCGAGGCGGGCACAACGGGAAATACCCATCCAGAGGCACCAGGGGTGGCTGTGAACAGCGCTGGCGTGGGCGCCGCCGCAGCGCGCAGGAGTGTGCCCGCAGTATCGCCGCGGACTACCCCGGTCACGGCCAGCCCGCTGGCGCGCTGAAAGCCGCGCACGGAGCTCAGGGTGCCCGCATGGTCAAAGCGACCCGTGACCGCCACGCGATAGTGAAGGATCGCCAGGTCGCGCTGCAGCTCGCGCACATCCGCTCCGCGCGAGCCGGCGTGAAGCACCCGCTGGCCCAATCGTGGGTGGGCTCCGGAGCGCGAGCTCGCTCGGTGCCGTGAGCGCGGCCCGCCGTGGACCGACGCTCCACCGCGGTCAGAGCGGGCCGGTGTCACAGCGCGGCCCGTCGGAGGCGTGGCCGCCCCACCGCGCTCAGGGCGCGTCGGCATCACAGCGCCGCCCGTCGAGCCCGGCCCGGACGCGCCAAGCGCGGCGCTGGCCGGCGCGGCGGTGATGACCGCCGTCAGGAGTCCGGTCACCAGGTATCGCAGCGTTGGCGCCATGCACCCATGGCTTCGCGCCGCGTGCCCAGGGGCCCTGCGCGCCCTCGCCTTCGCACACCTTGGCGGGCGCAAACCTGCAGTCGTGCACCGTGCGCATCGTGCGCTGACCGACGCGGCGCGGATCACCCGGACCGCTCCCGCGCCACCCGCGCCGGGGCGGGGGGCGCCGCTAGACTCGGCGCGAGCCTGGTGGGCGTAGCTCAGCTGGTAGAGCTCCGGATTGTGGTTCCGGCGGTCGGGGGTTCGAGTCCCCTCGCTCACCCTCCTGCGGCCCGAATCGGTCGGCGCGCGCGATGGGGCCCTACGCCGCGACCATATGGGTTCGCTCTATCGGTGCACTGGATTGTTTTGTGGCGGGCGCCTCTGCGAGCTGATAGTTGTGCCGAATGACACAAACTACACCGGTTCCCGTGCAAGTCCTGCTTCTCGCCAATCGCACCGCTGCAACGCAGACCCTGCTCGACGCCGTGTCCCGCCGCGCGGAGCACGGCGACGCTCGCTTCCATCTGCTGCTGCCGGCGATACCACGTGGACTTCATCGGCTGGTCGACCCCGAGGTGGCGGGCCGAGCCGAGGCGCACGAGCGTCTGAAAGCCGCGCTGCCCCACCTGAGCGCGGCCGCGGGGACCGAGGTGACCGGAGAGGTGGGCGACGCCGACCCGATGGCGGCCCTTCACGACACCCTGTACGGCCGGGCCTTTGACGAGATCATCGTTTCCACGCTGCCGCGCCGTGTCTCACGCTGGATGCGCCTGGATCTTCCGAGCAAGGCTCGGGGCCTCGGGTTGCCGGTGACGCTCGTCGAGGCGGAGGGTGTTCTCAGCCCGGCCGATCCGTCCGCCGTCGGCGCCGCGCTCGTCTAGCGGGCGCCGACGGCGCGCGACGCGATGGTCGCCAGACCGTGTCGTTCGCGATCAGAACTACGGGTGGGATGACCTTCCAGCGGAGAGCGTTAGCCGTCCGGACGAAGCGGTTTGACGGCGGCGGGCGCGCGCATTAGCCTGCCCGCCGGCGGCGCGTTGCGGCCGCCCCGACCGAGGAGGAGAGGCCATGAGCACCAGCGCGCAGACGGGTACCGTCAGCACCCAGATCCCGGGGCGCCTGGACCGGCTGCCGTGGTCGCGCTTTCACTGGATCGTCATCATCGGCCTGGGGACCGCCTGGATCCTGGACGGCCTGGAGGTCATCATCGTGGGCTCGATCTCCGGGCGCATCTCGGAGAAGGGCAGCGGGGTGGCCATCTCCGCTTCCAACGTCTCCGGCCTGGCCGCCACGCTGTACATCACCGGCGCCTGCGTGGGGGCGCTCTTCTTCGGGCGACTGACCGACCACCTGGGACGCAAGCGCCTGTTCATGATCACGCTGGCCATCTACCTGCTGGGAACGCTGCTGACCGCCTTCACCTTCGCGGCCTGGTGGTTCTACCTGGTGCGCTTCATCACCGGCATGGCGATCGGCGGCGAGTACAGCGCGATCAATTCGGCCATCGACGAGTTGATCCCCTCGCGCGTGCGGGGTCGCTGGGACATCGTCATCAACGGCTCCTACTGGCTCGGAGGAGCGGCCGGCGCGCTGCTGTCGGTGGTCGCGCTGAACACGAGCATCTTCCCCGTCGATCTGGGGTGGCGCCTGGCTTTCGCGCTCGGCGTGGTCATCGGCCTGGCGGTGCTGCTGGTGCGACGCAACGTGCCCGAGAGCCCCCGCTGGCTGTTCATCCATGGGCGCGAGCGCGAGGCGGAGGAGATCGTGTCCGGCATCGAGCGTCAGGTCATGGAGGAGCACGGCCTCAAAGAGCTACCCGAGCCCGGTGAAGCGATCACCATCCGCCAGAGGCACTCGATCGGGTTGGTGGAGATCGCCCGTTCGATCGTGACCACCTACCCCAAGCGCACGGTCCTCGGGCTCTCGCTGTTCATCGGGCAGGCCTTCCTCTACAACTCGATCCTGTTCAGCTACACGACGCTGCTGGCCACCTTCTTCGGAGTGTCGACCAGCGACGGGCCCTACTACCTGGTCGCCTTTGCGGCCGGCAACTTCCTCGGCCCGCTCCTGCTCGGCCACCTGTTCGACACCGTGGGGCGCAAGCCCATGATCGCGGGGACATACATCCTGTCGGGCGTGCTCCTGCTGATCACCGGACTGCTCTTCCGGGCCCACGACCTGAACGCGACGTCTCTGACCATCTGCTGGTCGGTGCTCTTCTTCTTCGCGTCCGCGGGGGTGAGCGCTGCCTACCTGACCGTCTCGGAGATCTTCCCGCTGGAGACCAGAGCCCTGGCCATCGCCCTGTTCTTTGCGGTGGGCACGGCGATCGGCGGAGCCGTGGGGCCGCTGGTGTTCGCCAAGCTGGTGGCCACCTCCAGCTACAACCAGGTGTTCATCGGGTTTGCCATCGGTGCCGTGGCCATGATCTTCGGCGGGGTGGTTGAGCTCTTCTGGGGGGTCAAGGCGGAGGGCCGCAGCCTCGAGTCCATCGCCAAACCGCTCAGTGCGGTGGACGGGCCGACCGCGCCGGGCTCTCCAGCGGTGGCAACCGCCTAGCTCTCCAGGGCTGGCGACCGCCTGAGGGCGGGGGAGATAGGCGACCCCATCAGGGCACCACCGTGCGACGGGGGTGCTCAGGGACCCCGGCGTCCGGCGGTACCGGGGCTGCGCAGGCCGCCCCCGCGCGAGCGTCGCACCAGGTAGACGATCCCCGACGCGCAGAGCACCGACAGCGTGATCCCGGCGCCCCCGCGCCCGTGGACGGCCCACACGATCAGCCCCGCGACAAAAGAGCCGCCGATACCGACCAGCATCGTCTGTCCGATCGTCATCGGGTCGCGCCCGGGGAGAGCCAGACGCGCGAGCCCGCCAACCACAAGGCCCACGAGAGCGAGACTGATCAGGTACAGGAGTATCGACACGAGAGAGGGGGGCGGTTGACCCGCGATACCCATTGCCCGGGCGGCGCTCGTGGCAAACCCTACGTTCTTGCTGAGGTTTGGCTCGTCAAAGCTGCAACCTGCCTGCCTGGGCGTCCGCGTCCTCGCCGCAGACCAGGAAGGTGCACCGGATTGGGGGTCAAAGAAGGATTCAAGGGGGGATGCAAGCTATTTCAGCGATTGACGGAGAACGGCAAGCGAAGCGGCTGAACAGCCGGCGGCTGGCGGGCGGACCGCTCGGGCAGCGGGGGCGCCGTCGCATGGCGCAAGTGCTGGCGCGGCTTAGCTACCGCGACGCGCTGACCGGCCTGCCCGACCGCCGGCGCCTGGAGGGCGATCTGGCCGACACGGTGGAGCAGAGCATCCGGCTGGCGCGCGGCGCGGCGCTGCTGCTCATCGACCTCGACAACTTCAAGTACTTCAACGAGCGGCAGGGGCACGCTCGGGGTGACGAGCTGCTCTGCGCACTCGCGCGCGCGATGCGCCTGCGCCTGCGCCGCAGCGACGTGCTCGCCCGCCTCGGCGGCGACGAGTTCGCAGTCGTGCTCCAGGACGGCGACCTAGAGGACGCTCGTGCGCTGGCCGAGTCGCTGCTGGTGACGATTCGCGGCGTCAGCCCGTCCAGCGCTGGCGCCGCGCTCGCGGGCGCCACGGCGAGCATCGGCGTGGCCCTGATCGACCCACGGGCGCCTCGCTGTGCCGACCAGCTGCTGGTTGACGCCGGCAGCGCGCTGGACGCGGCCAAGGCCGCCGGGCGGGCGTGTGTCGCGGTGGGTGATGGCTGCGAGGTCATCGCCTCCGATCGGCACGAGGCACTGCTGTGGACTCAGCGCATCCGCAGCGCGCTGGCCGAGGACGGCTTCGTGCTCTACGCCCAGCCCATCCGCGAACTGACCAGCGGCGTGGTGACGCGATACGAAATCCTCCTGCGCATGATCGGTCCCTCCGGGGAGCACGTGGCGCCCGGCGACTTCCTGCCCACCGCTGAGCGGTTCGGCCTGGTGCGGGCCATCGACTGCTGGGTGGTGCGCGCGGCCAGCGCGCTGATCGCCGAACGTCAACGCCACGGGGAGCGCCTCGAGCTGCAGGTGAACCTGTCCGGCGCGTCGGTGAACGATCCCGGGCTGCTGAGTGCGGTCGAGTGCGAGCTGGAGCGCACCGGCATCGACCCGGCCTGCCTGATCTTTGAGATCACCGAGACCGCGGCCATCGCCGACGTCGCGGTGGCGCGCAGCTTCGCCGAGCGCCTGCGCGGTCTGGGCTGCCGTCTGGCCCTTGACGACTTCGGCGCCGGGTTCGGCGGGTTTCTCTACCTCAAGCACCTGCCCTTCGACACGCTGAAGATCGACGGCGAGTTCGTGGCCGCCCTGAGCGAGTCCGCGTGCGACCAGGCGATGGTGCGGGCGATCTCACAGGTGGCGGGCGAGCTGAGCACCGATACGGTGGCCGAGTGCGTGGGCGACGAGCGCACCTGTGATCTCCTGCGCTCCTTCGGCGTGGGCTACGCGCAGGGGTTCGGCGTGGGGCACCCGCGCCCGGTGTGCGAGACCTGGCCGCAGAGCGAGCCGCTGCGACCCCTCATGGTCGTCCGCTGACCCGGCCCGGGCAATAGCGAAAAAGCGCGCGGCACCCCGGGGCGACTAGGGGTGCTTGCGCATGCGCGCGAGCTCCCGGCGCAGCCGCCGGCGAGCGAGCAGTAGTGCGTAGCCGCCCATTCCCTGGCCCCAGTCCAGGCTCCCGGCCACCAGATGCCCGAAGGGTCCGGTCCACAGCCAGGCCTCGGCGCGCCGCGGGCCGGCGAGGTCGATCTTCCCCGCCGTCGGGCGCGGCTCGCGCCGCCGGAGAGGGGAGTCGGCGGACACGGGTGGGCACGGTATCGTGGCGCCGTGGCCACCGCCGTGAGCACATCGGTAACCGAGCTTCCGCAGTCGCGCGTGCGCGTCGATGCGCAGGTTCCACCCGCCGAGTTAGAGCGGCGCCTGCAGCAGAAGGCTCGCGAGCTTGGGCGCGACATGAAGGTTCCGGGTTTTCGCAAGGGAAAGGTTCCTGTCCCCATGGTCATCCAGCGCATCGGGCGCGAGGCGGTGCTGGACGAGACGATCCGCGGAGCCCTGGGACACTGGTATGCGGACGCGATCGACGCCGCCGGCATTGCCCCGGTGGGCGATCCCCAGGTCGACCTGGGAGGGACCCCCGTTCAGGGTCAGGCGCTCACGTTCTCGATCGAGATCGGAGTTCGGCCCACCGCCCGCCTGGGCAGCTACCGCGGGCTGGAGGTTCCGCGCGGTGAGGCACGCGTAGCGGAGGAGGATGTCGGGCGCGAGGTCGAGGCACTGCGTGAGCGTCTGGCCAGGCTGGAGACCGTGGAGCGAGCGGCGCAGAAGGAGGACTTCGTGGTGATCGACTACGTCGGCTCGATCGAGGGCGTTCCCTTCGCCGGAGGCGAGGGCCGCGACCAGCTCGTCGAGCTGGGCTCTGGGCGCGTGCTCCCCGGGCTGGAGGACGGTCTGCTGGGGGCCCGAGCGCACGAGCAGCGTGAGGTTGCGCTGACCTTCCCCGAGGACTACAACGCCACCGAGCTCGCGGGCCGGCAGGCAACCTTCGCGGTCAGCGTCAAGGAGGTCAAGCACAAGCGGCTCCCCGAGCTCGATGACGACTTCGCGGCCGACGTGGGCTTCGACGGCCTCGAGGAGCTGCGCGAAGACGTGCGCACGCATCTGCGCGAACGCGACGAGCAGCGCGTCCAGCAGGAGTTCGAGGAGGCCGCGCTCGACGCTGCCGTGTCTGAGGCCGAGATCGACGTTCCGTCCGAGTTGACCAGCGCACGGGCGCGGGAGCTATGGGAGCGAACTCTGCACTCCCTGTCCCAGCAGGGGATCACGCGTGATAGCTACCTGCAGATCACGGGACACACCGAGGAGGAGATCCTGGGCGAGGCCGCGCCCGAGGCCGAGCAGGCCCTGCGTCGCGAGGCCGTGGTCGCGGCGGTCGTCGCGGCCGAGAGCATCGCGCCCAGCGATGAGGAGGTCCTCGAAGCGCTGGGACCGGTGGCCGAGCGCGAAGGGACCGAGCCGGCCAAGCTGATGGAAGATCTGCGCAAGTCCCACCGTCTGGAGGATGTGCGCGTGGACCTGGCTGGACGCCGGGCCATGGAGCTGATCGCCGCCGAGGCCCGGCCGGTCGCTGTCACCGCGCCGCCGAACGCCGACCAGGGTCAGACGAGGGAGGCCGACCATGCGGCGGAGGCCGAACGCGCGGCGGAGCCCGAGCTTTGGACTCCCGATCAGCCGGAGCGCCCGGCTGATCGGGACCCCGCCGCCGGGCGTCTGTGGACGCCTGACCAGTAGCCCTGGGGCCGCCCTTCAACGCCTGTCCAGAGCGCGCCCGAGCGCTCAGGCGGGAGGTGGGCGATTGCTAGACTCGGCGCCCAGCCGGGGGGCGAGGTCCACTCGGCTCGCATGCACCGCGACGGGTCGTTGATGATCTGTCGGAAGGATTCGAGCCGACCGAGCGAAATCAAAGCGAGGACCATGAGCCCACTAGTTCCCATGGTGGTCGAGCAGACGTCTCGCGGCGAGCGGGCGTTTGACATCTACAGCCGCCTGCTCAACGAACGCATCATCTTCCTGGGCACCCCGGTGGATGACCAGATTGCCAACCTCGTGGTGGCGCAGCTGCTGCATCTCGAGTCAGAGGATCCCGACAAGGATGTCTCGCTGTACGTCAACTCCCCTGGGGGCTCGGTGTACGCCGGGCTGGCCATCTACGACACCATGCAGTTCATCAAGCCCGACGTGCAGACCATCTGCGTCGGCATCGCGATGTCCATGGGCGCGCTGCTGCTGGCCGGCGGGGCGCACGGCAAGCGGATGGCCCTGCCCAACGCCAAGATCCTCATCCATCAGGTCAGCTCGAGCTTTCAGGGACAGGCCTCGGACATCGAGATCCACGCGCGCGAGATCCTCGACGTGCGTCGCCGACTCGACGAGATCATCGCCAAGCACACGGGCAAGGATCTCGAGGCGGTCAAGAAGGACACGGAACGCGATTACTTCATGAGCTCTGAAGAGGCCAAGGATTACGGCATCATTGACCGCGTGATCTCGGAGCATTAGCTTCCGAGGCACCCGGCGCGCGTTGGTGAGGAGAGACAGTGGCCCGGCCGACAGATTCCAATGAGCAGCTGCTGTGCAGCTTCTGCGGCAAGTCCCAGCGGCAGGTCAAGAAGCTGATCGCCGGACCCGGCGTCTACATCTGTGACGAGTGCATCGATCTCTGCAACGAGATCATCGACGAGGAGCTGACCGCCCCGCCCGCGTTCGACATCGAGAACCTGCCCAAGCCGCGCGAGATCTACGACGTTCTCGACGAATACGTCGTCGGTCAGGAGCCCTCCAAGCGCACCCTCTCGGTCGCCGTCTACAACCATTACAAGCGCGTCCAGATGATGCAGGCGCCCGACTCGGAGATCGAGTTGCAGAAGTCGAACATCCTGCTGCTCGGTCCCACCGGGTGTGGCAAGACACTGCTCGCCCAGACTCTGGCGCGGATCCTCAATGTGCCCTTCGCCATCGCCGATGCCACGGCGCTGACCGAGGCGGGCTACGTCGGCGAGGACGTCGAGAACATCCTCCTGAAGCTCATCCAGGCCGCCGACTATGACGTCAAGAAGGCCGAGACGGGGATCATCTACATCGACGAAGTGGACAAGATCGCGCGCAAGGCCGATAACCCGTCCATCACGCGTGACGTCTCCGGCGAGGGTGTGCAGCAGGCGCTACTGAAGATCCTCGAGGGCACGCAGGCCTCGGTGCCCCCTCAGGGTGGCCGCAAGCACCCTCACCAGGAGTTCCTGACCATCGACACGACCAACGTGCTGTTCATCTGCGGAGGCGCCTTCGCCAACCTGGATCGCATCATCGAGCGGCGCATCGGTCACAAGGGTGTCGGCTTCGGCGCCGCGATCGAGAGCAAGCAGGCGCGTGACACCGGTGAGCTGTTCGAGCAATGCCTGCCGGAGGACCTGATCCAGTACGGACTGATCCCCGAGTTCATCGGGCGCCTGCCCGTCGTGTCGGCCGTGCACCAGCTCACGCGCGAAGATCTGGTCTCCATCCTGGTCGAGCCGCGCAACGCGCTGGTCAAGCAATTCCAGCGTTTCTTCTCGTTCGACGGCATCGATCTCGTCTTCTCCGACGACTCACTGATCGCCATGGCCGAACGCGGGCTGATCCGGGAAACGGGCGCGCGCGGCCTGCGCTCGATCATCGAGGAGATCCTGCTCGAGGTGCAGTTCGAGCTGCCCTCGCGGCGCGACGTCAAGAAGTGCGTGGTGACCAAGGAGACGGTCGAGAAGGGGCTCACGCCCACCTTGGTTACCGAGGCCGCTCCCGACGAGGTCGACGAGGCGCTCCACGAGGAGTCCGCCTAGGCGCAGCGGCGCCTGACCGCCGTCGCCCGTGTACGGACGCACGGACCGCTGGCATGAGCCTCATGACTCATGGGCCCTAGACTGGGCTCGTGCACGACGAGTACCGCGTCAGCGTCCAGACCGAGCCCGAGCGGGCGCGCGATCTGCTTCACGCGCTGGGGCGCCAGGAGGACGGCGGGGGCGAGCATCGGGTGGCGGTCACCCGCGACGACGGGGACGTCTTCGTATACGCCGAGTCTCTCGAGGGGGCCGAGTGGGCTCGCGCCGCGCTGGGGCGTGCGGCGGCCGGCGTCACGGAGGGCGTGCAGATCACCGTCTCGCGCTGGCATCCGCTCGAGGAACGTTGGGAGGACGCAGCCGAGCCGCTGCCCAGCGACGAGCAGGCACGCGCCCGCGAGCATCGGCGCCTCGAGGAGCGCGAGGAGGCCGAGTCGCGGTCGGCCGGCTACCCGGAGTGGGAGGTGCGCATCACCCTGCAGTCCCATGAGCAAGCGCGCGAGCTCGCCGAGCGCCTGGAGTCTGAGGGTCTTGCCGTTCTGCGCCGCTGGCGCCACGTGATGATCGGTGCCTCTGACCAGGATGAGGCAGCCGAGCTCGCTGAGCGCCTACGCCGCGAGGCACCCGCCGGCAGCGAGTTGCAGGTGGAAGGCACCGGTCTGCCGTTCTGGAACATGCTGCAGGCACCCGCCCGGCCCTTTGCCTTCTTCGGCGGCCTGGCCGGCTAGGCAGTCCGCTCGGCGGGCACCCCCGGGGCCTACACTCTGCGCCGCATGACCGCCCCGCAACGCCAGGATCCCTCCGACGGCGAGGCGTCTCGGCTCCACGCCCCCTCGGCTCGGGCGGGTGCCGGCGACGCGCCCGGCGAGGCCCACCCCGCCGCTGAGGCGAGCGCTGCGATCGGGACGGGTCTGGAGAACCGCACGCGCTTTGAGCCGGCGGAGGTCGAGGCGCGCATCAGCGAGCGCTGGCAGTCAAGCGGTTTGTTTCACCCCGAGCCCGCGGGCGACGCGCGCGAGAACTACTCGATCGCCATTCCTCCCCCGAACGTGACCGGGACGCTGCACATGGGCCACGCGCTCAACGGCTCGGTACAGGACACCCTGGTGCGTTACGCGCGCATGAGCGGACGCCGCACCAAGTGGATACTGGGGACCGACCACGCCGGCATCGCCACTCAGACTCAGGTTGAGAAGGCGCTGCGCGCCGAGGGCACCGGCCGCGAGCAGATCGGGCGAGAGGCGTTCGTGGCGCGCGTGTGGGAATGGCGCGCGCATTACGGCGGGCAGATCGTCGAGCAGCTCAAGCGCCTCGGCGCCTCCTGTGACTACGAGGACGAGCGTTTCACACTCGACCCGGACTATGCGCGGGCCGTGGTGCGCGTGTTCGTCACCCTGTTCGACAAGGGCTACATCTTTCGCGACCGCTACCTGGTCAACTGGGATCCGGGCAGCCGCTCGGCAATCTCCGACCTCGAGGTGGAGGAGCGTGAGGTTCTCGACACGCTGTACTCGATCGTCTACGACCTCGAGGGTGGGGGAAGCGTGACCATCGCCACCGTGCGCCCGGAGACCATGCTGGGCGACACCGGGGTGGCGGTCAACCCCGACGACGAGCGCTATCGCGCGTTGGTGGGACGTCACGCGATCCTCCCCCTGGTCGGTCGCCGCCTTCCCGTGGTCGCCGACGATTACGTCGTCTCAGACTTCGGCACCGGTCAGCTCAAGGTGACTCCGGCTCACGACGCCAACGACTTTGAGATCGGCCGCCGCCACGGCCTGGGCCAGGTGTCGGTGATCGGCGAGGACGGGCGCATGACGGCCGAGGCGGGCGCAGACTTCCACGGGCTGACCGTGATGGATGCGCGCGCGGCGGTGATCGCTGCCCTCGAGGCCGAGGGACGCGTCGTGGCGCGCGATCCCTACCGCCACCAGGTGCCCTACTCGCACCGCTCCGGCGAACGCATCGAGCCGCTGATCTCGCTGCAATGGTTCATGTCCATGGAGGAGCTGGCCGCGCCCGCGATCGAAGCGGTGCGCTCCGGACGGGTGCGGATCACCCCGGACAGCCAACGTCGCAACTACCTCAACTGGATGGAGCAGATCAGGCCGTGGTGCATATCGCGCCAGCTCTGGTGGGGTCACCGCCTCCCGGTCTACTACTGCGACGCGTGCTCTGAGACCTACGTGGCCGAGCAGCCACCCGCGCGCTGCGGGGCCTGCGCGGGTCCGCTGCGCCAGGACGAGGATGTGCTGGACACGTGGTTCTCCTCCGCGCTGTGGCCGTTTGCGACCCTGGGCTGGCCCGAGGAGACCGAGACCCTGCGGGCTTTCTATCCGACCAAGGTTCTCTCCACCGCGCGCGACATCATCTTCCTGTGGGTGGCCCGCATGATCATGATGGGACTGGAGTTCACCGGCCAGCCGCCGTTCTCAGACGTCTACGTGCATTCGGTGATCCAGGCGCCCGACGGGCGGCGCATGTCCAAATCCCTGGGAACGGGGATCGACCCACTGGACGAGATCGACCGTCACGGTGCCGATGCCGTGCGCTTCGGGCTGCTGGCCATGTCCTCCACCCAAGACGTGCGCTACTCGGCTGAGAAGGTCAGGCAGGGCCAGGCGCTGGCCAACAAGCTGTTCAACGCGGCTCGGTTCGTGCTCACCCACAGCGCCCGCGTTCGCTCGGCGCCCCCGCAGGCCCTTCCCCGCACGGTCGAGGACCGCTGGATCCTCTCGCGCCTGCAGCGCGCCAAGGCGGCCACCGCGGCGAGCATCGAGTCCTTCGACTTCCACCACGCGGCCCTCGGGCTCTACGACTTCACCTACGGCGAGCTGTGCGACTGGTACCTGGAGCTCGTCAAGTACCGCCTCGTGCCGGACGCCGACGAGCGCGACCGAGCGGCGCTCTCCTCCACGCTGCTGCTGGTCCTCTCAGAGACGCTCGCCCTCGCGCACCCGCTGATCCCTTTCGTAACCGAGGAGTTGTGGTCGCATGTGGGTGGCGCCGGACTGCTCGCTGGGGAGGGCTATCCGCGCCCGCAGGATCACCTGGTCGACGAGCAGGCCGAGGCCGTCGTCGCGCGCGCAATCGAGGCCATCGGCGCGGTGCGCACCTGGCGCGACGGCGCGCACGTGCGTCCCGGCGCGCTCGTTCCGGCCCGCCTGGTGGCCTCGGGCTACGAGCCCGTCGCCGGCGCGGTGGCTCGCCTGGGCCGCCTGGACCTCACGGGCGAGGAGCCACACGTCCAGGCCGCGGTCGCGTCGGTGGCGATTCCGGGCGGAACCGTGGAGGTGATGCCCTTCGACGGGTTGGACCTGCAGGCGGCGCAGCGCCGGCTGGCGGCCGAACGCGAGCGTCTGCAGGCCGAGATCCGCCGAGCCCAGGACAGGCTCGCCAATCGCGGTTTCGTGGAGCGGGCCCCGGCCCGCGTGGTCGACGCACAGCGCAGCAAGCTCGTGGGACTGCAGGCCGAACTGGAAGCCCTGTGACAAGCGTCGTCGATCCCGAGCTCTGGTCGCCAGAGCACGCCGAGCGGCACCTCGAGTCCCTCGAGCGGTTCGGAATGAGTTTGGGACTGGAGCGCATGCGTCGGCTGATGACCGCGCTGGACTCCCCCCAGCGGCGTTTGAGAGCCGTGCACGTCCTGGGCAGCAACGGCAAGTCCTCCACCGCGCGCATGGCCGAAGCCATTCTGGCCCGGCACGGGCTGCGCACCGGCGCCTATCTCTCGCCCCACCTGAGCTCGTGGGCCGAGCGGATCCTCCTGGATGGCCAGCCACTCGCGCCCCACGCTCTTGCGCGGGCGCTGCAGCGGGCCGCCCGCGCGGCGGCCCGCGTGGAGAGGACGCTGGCGCCCGGGGAGCGAGTGACCCAGTTTGAGCTGCTCACCGCGGCGGCGTACTGCGAGCTGGCGGAGTGCGGGGTCGATGTCGCGGTCATCGAGGCTGGCCTGGGGGGCCGCTACGACGCCACCAGCGTCATCGATGCCGAGGTCCAGGTGCTGACCAACGTGTCACTCGAGCACACGCGCTGGCTGGGTTCCACCGTGGCGGCCATAGCCGCCGAGAAGCTGGCCGTGGTCAGCTCGGGCGGAGTCCTGATCCTCGGTCCCGACATGGACGCCGAGGTGGTGGACATGGCTCGGCGCATCGCCCGCGAGTGCGGCGCGGAGGTACGCCAGGTCCCCAGTCCACTCGACGACACGTCCGAGCACAGCGCCCCCCTGCTGGCTCAGGGGCGGTTTCAGCAGCGAAACTTCGCCGTGGCGCGGGCGGCCGCGGCGGCTCACCTGCAGGGAATCGACAGAGCGCTGCAGGAGAGCGCGGTCCGGGAGGCGGCCGAGCAGACCAGCGTGCCCGGGCGCTTTGAGCTCATCGACGCCGATCCCCCCACGGTGCTCGACGGCGCCCACAACCCTGGGGGGATGGCCGCCCTGGTCGAGTCGCTGCCCGCATGGTGCGCAGGCCGACCGCTGGCCGCCGTCGTCGCGGTGCTCGAGGACAAGGACGCGGCGGGCATGCTGGCCCTGCTGCTGCCCCACTGCGAGCGAGCTTGGTTTACCGCCGCTCATCAGGGTCGCGCGCTGCCCCCGGGCACGCTTGAGTCCTTGGCCTCCCAAACGGGATTCGCCGCCGGGGAGGTGCAGGCCGATCCGCTGGCCGCCCTCGCCGCCGCTCAGCGCTGGGCTCGAGCGCACGGACGCCACGGCGTGGTGCTGGCCACGGGCTCGATCTACCTGGTGGCCACCCTGCGGCAGGTCGTTCTCAGCGGTTTGGGACAGGTCGGCCCGTGAACGAGGACGGTCCGTCCGTACTGGCCATGGTGGGCGCGGTGGCGCTGCTCGTCGCGCTGGTCATCCTGGTCTTCTTTGCCGCTGGTTACGGATTCGGCCGGTTGTTTCTCTAGAGTTGCCAACGCGATGTGCGTCCCCAGGTGGTCCCCGTCCGGAGCTCCGCGGTTCGCCCATGGCGACCGCGGCTGGGCGACGACCGGAACGGCCGGTGATCGATGACCGCGACGCCGGCCTACTTCGGGATCAACAGCAGCCCGATCAACGTGGCGATCAGCCTCGTGGTGCTGTTCGTCGCGGTCATCTACCTCGCGCTCATCTACTGGACGTACTCCGACGCGCGCCGGCGCATCGTCGATCCGATGCTGGTCGGCTGCGCTACCGCGGCCTCCCTGTTTCCCTTCGCGGGGACGATCGTCTACATGATCCTGCGCCCGCCCGAGTACCTGGAGGACGTGCGCGAGCGCGAGCTCGAGATGCAGGCCGCCGAGGCGCGTCTGCACTCGCTCAACTACGGGCTCTGTCCGCACTGCGACCACGACATCGAGCGCGAGTTCGTGCGCTGCCCGAACTGCCTGCGCAAGCTAAAGGACCGCTGCGTGGCCTGCGCCAAGCCCCTGGAGCAGGCGTGGACGATATGCCCCTACTGCGAGACCGAGGTGCCCGGCGCGGTGGCGCCGCGACGCACGCGCCGGCGCCGCGAGGCTCCCGCCGACGCCGAGGCCTTCACCTCGCGTCCGGTAACCGAGGGCGCTCGCGCGGTCGCTCCCGAACCGGCTCGCTCCGCGCGGCCGGCGCCGCGCGGCAGCATCACCTAGCAGCAAGCCGGCGCTCGACGGCTCGGTGGACGCGCGCGGCCCGCTGGGCTGATCCTGCCCCTCGACCGAAGGAGAACCATGGACCGCACCCTGATCCTCGTCAAACCGGACGCCTTTGCCCGCTCGCTCACGGGCGAGATCATCGCTCGCTTCGAGCGCAAGGGTCTGCGGATCGTGGCCCTCAAGCACGTGCGCGTGACCCGGGAGCTGGCCGAGCGTCACTACGCCGAACACGCCGAGCGCCCGTTCTTCGGTGAGCTGGTCGCGTTCATCACCTCCGCGCCGCTGGTGGCCATGGTCCTCGAGGGCAAGGACGCGGTGCGCGCGGCCCGCCAGGTCATCGGTGCCACCGATCCGCTGCAGGCGGCTCCGGGGTCGGTCCGTGGGGACTTTGCCGTCGAGGTCGGCCAGAACATGGTGCACGGCTCGGATTCGCCCGAGTCGGCCGCGCGCGAGGCGGCGCTGTTCTTTCCTGACGGCGTCTAGGGCGGGCTGTCCGCCGGCGGCCGACTGACGTTTGCTTGATCCTCTAGGATGCAAAGCCACAGGCCCGCGGCCGCTCGCTGCGTGCAGACCATCAAGGGGACAACCATGGCTCGAGCGCGGCTGCTGATTCTGATCGTGAGTGCGCTGACCGCGCTCAGCGGCCTGGCCGCGTCTGCGCACGCCGCCACGTTCACGCCGCCGGTCAAGCTCACCGGCCCCGCCGGCGGTGAGCCGAGCATCGCCGCCGACGGCAGGGGCAACGCCTACGTCTCCGGGCCCCAGGGGATCCCGTCGGGAGCCAACGGGGGTCCGGGCGTCGGCTTCTGGAAGTCCTCGGATGACGGCGCCACCTTCGGGCCGGGGCGCAGCTTCGGCTCGCTGCTGGGCGGCGGCGACAGCGACGTGCTCACCACCCCCGACGGAACCGTCTACATCGACGACCTCGAGGCGGCGGCCAGCCAGGTCTGCAAGAGCACCGACCACGGCAACACCTTTACCGGGGTGGGGGCGGTGCCCGACCCCGGTGGCTGCACCACCGTGGCCCCCACGGCCCAGGTTGGACCCTCTGACGATCGCCCGTGGCTGACCACGGACCCGAAGGGCACGCTGTACCTCACCTACCACGAGTTCGTCTCCGCCCAGCCGCTCGCGTTTCGCAGTGACAACGGCGGCGCCGACTCGTTCTCGCACGCGTGCGGTTCGATCGTCACCGATCCCACCATCCAGGCCAACGTCCCCCAGGACATCACCGGGGGGACCCTGGTGGCCAAGCCGACCACCGACGCCGCGGGCAACTTCTACGTGCTGTTCAGCACGACTACTCAGGACCAGAACCTCGCGGCGGCCCCCGGGCCCAGCGGGACGTTCAGCCAGCTCTACGTGGCTGTCTCCCACGACCACTGCGCCACCTTCACCGACCACGTGGTCTACGACGGCCGGGCGAGGGGCGTCAACAACACCCAGTTCGGCGACGTCTTCAACGTGATCACCGCCGACGGCGCGGGCAACCTGTACGCGATCGGCGCGGGCTTCGTGAACAGCCCGACCAAGTTCTCGCCCACCGCCAACATCTACGTCTCCTCCTCGACCGACCAGGGCCAGACCTGGAAGGGGCCGACGCTGGTGGGAGCGACCAACGCGGCCCACATGCTGCCGGCGGCGACGGGCGGCGGTGGTGCCGGGCAGCTCGCGATCGGCTACTTTCAGACCACCAACGGCAAGACCGACCCCAACGACATCGGCGGCAAGTGGACCTACACCACCGCCGAGACCGACAACGCGCTGGCAGCCCAGCCGAGCTTCAGCTACTCCGACGTCAACCCCGGTTTCATCTATCACAACGGGCAGATCTGCAACATCGGTCTGCTGTGCGGCCTGGTGCCCGGGCAGCCCGGTGACCGCTCGCTGCTGGACTTCACCTCGGCGACCGTCGATTCGGTTGGGTGTCCGCTGTTCACGTTCGCCGGCAACCCCAACGGAACCCCGACGACCAACAACGCCCCCGGGATGACCTCCAACTACGCTACGCAGCAGCTGACCAACTGCCTGCGGCCCTTCCCGGTCGCGGCGGGTGCGAACGCGAACGGCGCCGGCGGACGCGGGGGAGCGGGCGGGGCCTGCATCGCCGCCAATCGACTCGCGTTCGTGATCAGACGCGTACCCCACGGTCGCGTGGTGCGGGCCGTCGCGTACGCCAACGGACGCCGGGTCGCGCGCCGCCGGGGCAGGAGCCTCAAGCGCATCGTGTTTGCCAGGCCGCGGGCCCAGGTGGTGAAGGTGAAGATCATCACCACCAACAACAAGGGTGGAAGCGTGGTCACCAGGCGCACCTTCTTCGGCTGCAAGGCGCGCAACCTGGTCGTGGGTCGACCCCATCGTCACAAGGTCAAGCATCGCCGCCACTAGAGCGGGCGGACACGGACGGTCGTTGGCCCCGTAGGCCCCCAACGGCCCCCGCCGCGGCCAGGGGGACAGCCGCGCCGCTCGTGCTCGCGTCCCGGTCCGCGCAGCGGCGAGCCATTCTCGAGCGCCTGGGCGTCGCGTTCGAGGTCCGGCCCACGGACGTGCCCGAGCGCGACCGGGGAGACCCCGAAGAAGTCGCGCTGCAAAACGCCCTGCGCAAGGCGCGTGCAGCGGGCGACTCCCGCCCCGAGGTGGTGCTCGGGGTAGACACGCTGGTGGACCTCGACGGCGCGATCTTCGGAAAGCCCGCCGACCGGGCGGCCGCGCGCACCACGCTGCGCGCCCTGTCCGGCGCCACCCATCGGGTGGTCAGTGGCCTGGCCCTGGTTGGCCCACGCGGGACCGCCACGGCGACTGCCGTCACCCGGGTGACCTTCCGGGAGCTCGGCGATGGGATCCTGCAGTGGTACCTGGCCACGGGCGAGTGGCGAGGGCGCGCCGGTGCCTACGCGATTCAGGGGGCGGGCGCCGCCCTGGTGAGGGGCATCGAGGGCGACTATGAGAACGTGGTCGGCCTACCCCTGGCGACGCTCCTGGACATGCTCCCGCAGCTGCTGTGGGAGGGGGCCTCGCAGTCCTAAAGGAGGGTGGCGGCGGCCTCGGCGAGCGGTGTGGCGACGACGCCCTGAGCACGCGCCGTTGCAGGCGCTTTGCCGTCCTGCCGCGGCCTGGCAAAAGCCTGTCGCCGGAGGGTGGTCCGCTACACTGCGCCCCACTTCGCGCGCCTGGCGATGGCAGGGACCGCCAGCCCGGCAGCGCGACCTGTCGCGCCCGCTGTTCCTCCTCATCTAAATGGGCTTCTTCAGCTACCTCACCGGTTTCGGTGGCCGCGACATGGCGGTCGACCTGGGCACCGCGAACACACTGGTCTACGTGCGCGGCCGGGGCATCGTGCTCTCTGAGCCCAGCGTGGTGGCCATCGACTCGCGCAGCGGCGAGGTCCACGCCGTAGGCATCGAGGCCAAGCGCATGCTGGGACGTACCCCCGGCACCATTCAGGCCATCAGGCCGCTCAAGGACGGGGTGATCGCCGACTTCGACGTGACCGAGGAGATGCTGCGCCACTTCATCCAGAAGGTGCATCAGAATCGCTGGGCGCACCCCCGGGTGGTCGTCTGCGTGCCGTCCGGAGTCACCGGTGTGGAGAAGCGCGCCGTGGAGGAGGCGTGCCTGTCCGCCGGGGCGCGCACCGCCTACCTGATCGAGGAGCCGATGGCGGCGGCCATCGGCGCCGGGCTACCGGTGGGAGAGCCCACGGGCTCCATGGTGGTGGACATCGGAGGCGGTACGTCCGAGGTGGCGGTCATCTCCCTCGGGGGCATCGTGGTCTCCCAGTCCATCCGGGTGGGAGGCGACGAGCTCGACGAGGCGATCATCAGCTACGCCAAGCGGGAGTACAAGCTGCTCATCGGTCAGCAGACGGCCGAGGAGCTGAAGCTCGAGATCGGCAGCGCCTGCCCGATGAAGGAGGAGCTGCAGGCCGAGATTCGCGGGCGCGACATGGTCTCGGGCCTGCCCAAGACGGTGGTCCTCACCAGCGAGGAGATCCGCGCCGCCCTGGAGGAGCCGCTCGCTCAGATCGTCGATGCGGTCAAGGAGACGCTGGATCGCACGCCGCCGGAGCTCGCCTCGGACATCATGGACCGCGGCATCATGCTCGCCGGGGGCGGATCGCTGCTGCAGGGCCTCGATGAGAGGTTGCGCAACGAGACGCAGATGCCTGCTCACCTGGCCGAATCCCCGCTCACCTGCGTGGCGGTCGGATCGGGCCGCTCGCTGGAGGAGTTCGAGACCATTCACCGATCCAACCGCACCTCGCGCAACCGGCGGCGGCGATGACCGTCTCGGCCCGGGGGTCGGGGCCCGGGGGTCCGCGGCCGCTTGCGCGCGGCGCCGTGGCTTGCCGGCGCGTACTCTCTGTCCCACAGACTTCGGAAGGCCACCACCCTTGTACGACAAGACGGTCCGTAGGCGACGAGCGGTGCTCATACTGCTCGTGGTCATATCCCTCGGACTCCTGACCGCCTACTTCGGGGAGCCCACGGGGGGCCGCCTGCACGGCGTGCAGCGAGGCTTTCTCACCGTGCTCTCCCCGGTGCAGGATGGCGCCAACAAGGCGCTGAAGCCGGTTCGCGACCTGTTCGGCTGGGTCGGGGACACCCTGCACGCGCGCAGCCAGCGCGATCAGTTGCGCAAGCAGCTGCAGCTGGCCCGCGGTCAGGGCATCCAGGGCGATTACGCCCAGCGCGAGCTCATCGCCCTGCAGCGCCAGATGGGGCTCGATCGGCGCCTCAGCCTGTCGCGCTACTCACCGGTGAACGCCAGCGTGATCGGTCGCTCGCCGAACGTGTGGTTCTCCACCATCCAGATCGACAAGGGCTCGAGCTCGGGTGTGCACGTGGACGATCCCGTGATCAACGGCGACGGCCTCGTGGGCACGGTTTCCACCGTCGCCTCCAACGGGGCCGTGGTCAAGCTGATCACCGACAGCTCCAGCGGCGTTTCGGCGATCGTCAACGCCACCGGCTCGCCGGGCATCGTGGTACCCGAGGTGGGCAATCCCACCGTCCTGCTGCTCCAGTACATACCGGCCAGCGAGCGCGTGCGCGTGGGCGACGACGTGGTCACGTCGGGCACCATCTCCGACCAGGGCCGCTCGCTGTTCCCACCCCTGATCCCCGTCGGCAAGGTGACCAAGGTCGACAACCAGAACATGAACAAGGCAATCGAGGTGCGTCCGTTTGCCACCCTGCGCCGGCTGGACACGGTGCAGGTACTCAACGGCACCCAGGGTGTGCACGCCCCCAGCCACGCGAGCGCCGCACTGGCCGGGTTGCCGGCGGTGGGCAAGGAGCCGCCCGCGGCGGGTGGCACGGCTTCCGGAGGCCAGACGGCCTCTGCCGGCACGGGCGGACCGTGAACCGGACGCTGCTCACTTCGGCTACGGCACGCATGGCCATCCTCGCCGTGGTGTCTGTCGTGGTGCAGATCGTGGCGATCTCCCAGGTGCCCGTCTTCGGTGTGAACGCCGATTTGACGCCCCTGGTCATCATGTCCGTGGGCCTGCTGGCGGGGTCGGTACCCGGCGCGATCGTCGGCTTCACCATGGGACTGTTCGTCGATCTGGCGCTGGTGCAGACGCTCGGCGTCTCCTCGCTGGTCTACCTGGTGGTGGGCTACGGGTCGGGGCGCATGCGCGAGCTGTACGACCCTCAGGGGGCGCTGACGCCCCTGGCCGCGGGGGCGGCGGCCAGCGCGGCGGCGCTTGTCGGCTACTCGGTCATGCAGTTCTCGCTCGGTGTCGAGGCGCCGGTGAGCTTTGAGCTGCTGCGCCAGATCTTGCTGGGCGTGCTGGTGAACACGGTCATCGCCCTGCCCGTGTACGCGATCGTGCGCCGCGTGGTGGAGCCGGCTATGCCCCAGGACCCGCGCCGCAGACGCCGACGCGCCTCCACCACGGGCGGCCTGTCGCCGCTGTCGCGCGCGTGATCGAGCCCGTTCATACCCCCGAGCCGCGGATGTCCGCGACACCGGCCCTCGCCCTGCGTGTGGCGGTCATGGGCGCGCTGGCGCTGATGCTCTTCGCGATCGTCTTCTTTCGGCTGTGGTACCTGCAGGTCCTCTCCGGCGACCAGTACGTGCAGCAGGCCAACTCCAATCGCGTGCGTGATCTGGCCATCGCCGCTCCGCGCGGAGACGTGCTCGACCGTAACGGCGTCACCCTGGCCACGGACCGCCCCACCAACGCGGTGCAGCTCATCCCCAGCGAGTTGCCGCCCGCCGGGCCCAAGCGCATTCGTCTCTACCGGCGTCTGAGCGGCCTGCTGGGCACCAGCGTCCACGAGATCGTGGCCCAGTACCGGCGCCAGCAGAAGCTGCTGCCCTACGCCCCGGTCACGGTGAAGACCGACGCCGGCGCCGGGGCGCTGACCGTGCTCTCCGAGCAACAATCGCGCTTCCCCGGCGTGGTCAACCAGATCGTCTTCCTGCGCCGCTACCCCGACCGCGAGCTCGCGGCGCAGGTGATGGGCTACGTCGGTCAGCTCAGCCCCGGCGAGGAGAAGATCAAGCGCTTCCGGGGCGTGAAGCCGAACACGGTGGTCGGCCAGGACGGTGTCGAGCTGGCCTATGACCGCTACCTGCGCGGACGCCCCGGCGCGCGGCGCGTGCAGGTCAACTCACTCGGTCAACCCGTTGGCCCGCTGACCATCACGCAGCCCTCCAAGGGCCATGCCGTCAAGCTGTCGATCGACTTTGGCCTGCAACGCGAAGGCCAATCAGCCCTGGCCAAAGCCGTTGGCCTGGCCCAGGCCAACGGGCACCCAGCCTCGCGGGGGGCATTCGTCGCGCTGGACCCGCGCAACGGAGAGGTGTTGGCCCTGGGGTCGGCGCCCAGCTTTGACCCCAACGTGTTCGCGCGACCGATCAGCCAGCGTCAGTACGACCAACTGGTGGGCACCTCGGGGCTGTCGCCCGGACCTCTCTTCAACCGGGCCATCGCCGGCCAGTATCCGACGGGGTCGACGTTCAAGCCCGTCACCGCGCTGGCGTCTTTGCGCACCGGGCTCGTTACGCCCGGAACGGCGCTGGGGGCCGGCTCATGCATCACCGTGGGCGGGGCGGGCCAGCAGTTCTGCAACGCAGGGAACGCCGACTTCGGTGCCCTGCCCATGGTCGACGCCCTGCGGGTGTCCTCGGACACCTACTTCTACACCCTCGGTCAGGAGGCCAACGGCGTCCACGGCGAACCGATCCAGACCATGGCCCGGAGCCTGGGCCTCGGGGGGCGCACTGGCATCGACCTGCCTGGCGAGAATCGCGGGGTGGTCCCCGACGCCGCCTGGCGGGCGCGTCAGAACGAGGCCGAGGCCCAGTGCCACGCCCGACGCCACCGCCAGTGTGGGATCGCGGACGGCACCAACCGGCCCTGGTCGGTCGGCGACAACGTGAACTTCGCGGTCGGCCAGGGCGATCTGCTGGCTTCCCCGCTGCAGATGGCGGTCGTCTACTCGGCGATCGAGAACGGCGGACGCGTGGTGCGCCCGCACCTGGGCATGGAGGTGGACGACAGCTTCGGTCGTCTGGTCCAGTCGCTGTCCCGGCCCCCCGCGCGCCGGGTCGACATCAACTCGGCCGACCGCGGGGTGGTCCTGGACGGCCTGCACGCCGCGGCCAGCCAGGCGGGCGGCACCTCGGCAGACGTGTGGACGGGCTGGCCCCAGGGCCAGCATCCCATCTACGGCAAGACGGGAACCGCCCAGCACTTCAATGCCGACGACCAGTCGTGGTATCTGTGCTTCTCACCGGACCCGGCGCGCCCGATCGTGATCGCCGTCACCGTGGAGCAGGGTGGCTTCGGGGCCGAGGCGGCGGCTCCCGCCGCCCGACTGATGATGTCCAACTGGTTCCACATGAAGCCCAAGCTCGTCGTCGGGCACTCGAGGACCCGCTAGCCCATGAGCACCTATCACCTGCAGACCGCCGACGATGAAGCTGTCGTTGCGCCCCGCCGTGCGGTGATCCTGCCGCTGGACCCGCTGCTCACCCTCGCGGTGCTCGGACTCGCCCTGTGCTCGGTGTACACCCTGCGCGACGCGAGCCGCTACGACGTCGCGGGCCAGCCGATGTTCTACGCCAACCGCCAGGCGATCTACCTCATCGCGGGTGGGGTGCTCATGCTGGGCCTGTCGCGCTTTGACTACTCCCGCCTGCGGGAGTTCAAGTACGGCGTCTACGGGCTGTTGCTGGCCAGCATCCTTGCCGTACTGGGGCTCGGCCAGGCCGCGCGCGGGTCACAGCGGGCGATCAATCTGCCCCTGTTCAGCTTTCAGGGCTCAGAGCTCGGCAAGGTGTTGCTCATCGTCGCCCTGTCCGCCTTCGCGGTCGACCGCTCGCGTCGGCTGGGTGAGCGCGACACCACCGCGCGGGTAATGCTGCTCGCGCTGGGCCCGGCGATGCTGGTCATCGCCCAGCCGGATCTGGGCTCGGGCATGGTCTACGTGGTCATCGCGCTGGCCACGTTGTTCGTGGTCGGCACCTCCTGGAAGCACTTCGGCGCGCTGCTGGCGCTGGGGGCGATCGCCGTCACGCTGGTGCTGGTGGCGGCCCCCGCCGCCGGGGTGCACGTGCTCAAGCCCTACCAGCTCGACCGCCTCACCGCCTTTCTGCACCCGACCAACAACGCGGCCAAGCAGGGTTATCAGCAGAACCAGTCGAAGATCGCCATAGGGTCCGGTCAGAAGACCGGACGTGGCTCAGACTCGCCCCAGACGAGGCTCAACTTCCTACCCGAGCACCGCACCGACTTCGTCTTTGCCGCCGTGGGCGAGCAGTACGGCTTCGTGGGAGCCGCGCTGGTGCTGTCGCTCTACGCGCTGCTCATATGGCGTGCGCTGCGCATCCTCACCATGGCCAAGAACCTGTTCGGCTCGCTGGTCGCAGGTGGGATCGTGGCCATGCTCATGTTCCAGGTGTTCGTCAACGTGGGCATGACCGTGGGCATCATGCCCATCACCGGTGTCACCCTTCCCCTGCTCAGCTACGGCGGCTCATCGGTGATCACCACCATGCTGGCCATCGGGCTCCTGCAGTCCATCTACCTACAGGCCCGCGTCGCCGCTGCGACCAAGGGCCGCATCCTTCGCTTCTGACCATGACCGTGCCCTCCCCATCGCCGGCTTTCGCTCACGATGGCGCAGCGCGCGCCGCCCCGACCCCTACGGTCGCGGGCTACGGCGCGCCGGGCTCGACCTATACCGAAAGATCGATACAAATTGAAAAAGCAAGTGCTGGTAAGCGTCGACCGCGCGGAGACGCGCGTCTCGCTCCTGGAGGCCACGGGATCTCCGTCCGCCTCACGCTCGACCGCCCCGCGCACCGCGCCGGGCGCGCGCCCCGGAGCCGGCTATCGGATAGCTGAGCTCTACCTCGAGCGCCGGGGCGCGCGATCCATCGTGGGCAACATCTACAAGGGGAAGGTCGACAACGTTCTGCCCGGCTTGGAGGCGGCCTTCGTCGACATCGGCCTGGACAAGAACGGCTTCTTGCACGTCGACGAGATCGTGCTTCCCGGCGTGGAGACACCCAAGCGCGGTCGCGGCGGGGCAGGCAAGATCTCAGAGCTGCTCAAGCCCGGTCAGGAGATCGTGGTCCAGGTGGTCAAGGACCCCCTGAAGACCAAGGGGGCCCGGCTGTCCATGGAGTTGACGATCGCCGGGCGCTACATGGTCTACGCGCCCACCGGGGAGGGCGTAGGCGTCTCGCGCCGTCTCGACGACGCCGAGCGCGAGCGTCTGCGCAAGGAGAGCAAGGCGCTTGACCTGGGCACGGGCGGGGCCATCGTGCGCACGGCAGCCCACGGCGCCACGCGTGGCGACTTCGAGCGCGAGCTCGAGTATCTGCACAAGCTTCACGAGGTGCTGGTCAAGCGCGTGGCTGAGACACCGGCGCCGGCCATGGTCTTCCAGGAGGCCGACCTGTCCGTACGGGTGGTGCGGGACATCTTCTCGGCGGACTTCGAGCGCGCGGTTGTGGACGACCCTCAACAGCATCACCGGCTGATCTCCTTCTTCACCCGCACCGCCCCCGAGCTTGTCGAGCGGGTCGAGCTGTGGGAAGGTCCCGAACCGTTGTTCGAGGCCTACGGGGTGGACGAGGTCATCGACGGGGTCATGTCCCGCCGGGTCGACCTTCCCAGCGGTGGCTACCTGATGATCGACTACGCCGAGGCGCTGACCGTCATCGACGTGAACTCGGGCAGCTTCATCGGCCGCGGAAAGGGAGCGCGACTGGAGGACACGATCACCAGGACCAATCTGGAGGCCGCCGACGAGGTGGTCAACCAGCTGCGCCTGCGTGACATCGGCGGCATCATCGTCATCGACTTCATCGACATGGCGCGCGCGCGCAACCGCGACGCCGTCATGAAGACACTGCGCCAGGCTCTTGACGAGGATCGCACCAAGACCTTCACTGCGGAGATCTCAAAGCTCGGGCTGGTCGAAATGACCCGCCAGAACGTCACCGAGGGCGTACGCGAGATCATGAGTCGACCGTGCCCGGTGTGCGACGGCGAGGGGGTCATCCGCTCGGAGGAGACGATCGCCATCGACTTCGAGCGCCGTCTACGTGACGTCGGCGCGCAGTCACCGTCTGACGTGCAGGCCCTGCTCGTGCAGATCAATCCGCGGGTCACCGCGCAGTTCACGGGCCAGAACTCACGCGCACTTCACGCCCTGGAGGCTGAGACCGGCCTGTTCTTCCATTTCGAGGGCTCGGAGGGGCTCGCCCTGGATCACTTCGCCATCACCTTCCAGGGCACGCGCGAGGAGGTCGAGGAACGCGCGCTGCCCTTCCGCGAGGGCGACGAGGTGCTCGTCCAGATCGTTGAGCCGCACATGTACAACGTGGACGACGCGGTCGCCAAGATCGATGGCTACATCATCTCCGTCGTGGGGGCCGCGGGTCAGGTGGGCGAAAAGCGCATGGTCCGCGTCGAGGAGGTGGGACGTACCGCCGCCTCCGCGCTGCTGCTCGACGAGAAGGGTGAGGTGGTGCGCCCGCCCGCCCAGGGCCGCGCCCGCAGCTCGAGTGCGTCCAGCGTGCGTCGCGACGGCACCGACGGTCGTCCCGTTCGCACCCGTTCGCGCCGGCGCCCGGACGCCGGTGAGGACGCCCAGGCCCGCCGCGAGGCGGGGCTGGGAGATATGCAGACCGCCGCCGGCGGCGAGCCCGAGCAGGACGGCGAGTCACCGGAAATGGCTCGCGCACCGCAGGCTCCAGCGGGCGCAGGCGAGGAACGAGGCGAGCGTGGGGCGGAGCATGAGCCGGCGAGCGCGCGCCCAGGGGAATCCGAGACCGCAAGCCAGGGTGAGACCCGGGCGCCGCAGGCCGAGGCCCCCGCGGCGACCCCCGCCCGGCGGTCGCGGGTCAGCCTTCCGCGCCGCCGCCCGCGGGCTCCCCGCGCCGGCGAGGTCGGCACCGCTGCGGCGAGTGCCTCGGAGGTAGACGCGCCCGCCGAGACCGCGTCCCCGGGTGTGGTTCTGGCGGAGGGCACCCCGGAGCAGCCCGCGGGCGGTGCGCCGCGGTCGACGCCGGCCCCTGGGGCAACCGACGAGTCGGGGGCGAAGGTGGAAGGTTCCGAGGATGACCTACAATCAAGGCCTCGGCGTCGCGGCCGCAGAGGCGGGCGGCGCCGTTCGGCTGCCAAGGCGCAAGACCAGTGATGACCGGCACTCAACCGCCAGGCGTGAGTGCCCCGAACGGACAGCGACTCACATGTACGCAATCGTGAAGACCGGCGGCAAGCAATACCGGGTGGAGCCCGGGCAGCGACTGCTGGTCGAGCGCCTGCCCGAACAGGCGGGAGCGGCCGTCGCCCTGGAGCCGATCCTCTACCGCTCGAGTGAGACCGTCTTTGACGCCGATGGGCTCAGCCGCGTGCAGGTCAGCGCTCGGGTCGTCGACCACGTTCGCGGCCCCAAGCTGCGCGTGTTCAAGTTCAAGCCCAAGCGCGGCTACCGCCGGCGCACCGGCCACCGCCAGGACCTCACCCGCATCGAGGTGACGGACATCTCGATGTCCGGTGAGAGCCCCGCGCGAACCAACGATCTCGGAGCGAACGATGGCTCATAAGAAGGGTCTGGGGTCCAGCCGCAACGGACGCGACTCGGCGGCCCAGCGACTGGGTGTGAAGACGTTTGCCGGACAGGTTGTCAGCGGCGGAGAGATCATCGTCCGTCAGCGCGGCAGCCGCTTCAAGGCGGGTGAGGGCGTGGGCATGGGCAAAGACGACACGCTCTACGCCCGCGCCGCGGGCACGGTGAGCTTTGCCACCGGCCGTCGTGGCCGGGTGGTCAGCATCATCTCCACCCCGCCGGCCCGAGCGTGAACGCGCGGCTTGCCGCCCAGGTGCTCGCAGGCGCTCGCGTGACCGCCGGGCTGGCGCTGTTGGTCGCCCCGAAGCCCGTCCTCACCCGGTGGGTGGGGCCGGCACTCGGCGGCCGCCCCGCGGTTCAGTCGCTGGCTCGGTCGATGGGCGCCCGTGACCTGGTCATGGGCATGATCGCCATGCACACGCTGGACCACCCGCAGGTGGGTCCCCGCTGGCAGCTCACCTGCGGCGCCATCGACCTGACCGATGCCTTGGCCGCGCTCGCCGCCCGCAGCGACCTGCCGTTCGCCGGCGCGCTGGGGGTGGGCGCCGTAGCGGGCGGATCGGCAGCGGTCGAAACGCTGCTCTGGAGGGCGCTGCGCGGCGCCTAGGCGCTCCGTTGACAGACATCAGCCCTGCTGGTCGACGGGGCGGATGAGGATCTCGTTGACGTCGACGTGGGCAGGCTGGGATGTCGCGTAGAGCACGGCCCGGGCGATGTCGTCCGCGTGCAGAGCCGTCTGCGGACGCTCGTCGAAGAAGGGCGTGTCCACCATGCCAGGCTCGATCAGGGTCACGCGCACACCGGAGCCGTGCAGATCCTGGCGAGCGGCTTCTCCCATCGCGGTCACGGCGTGCTTGGTCACCGAGTACATCGAGCCCGCAAGCGTCCGGCGCCCGGCCACGCTCGAGGTCAGCAGCAGGTGACCGCGCGTCTCGGTGAGCGCGGGGATGGTGGCCCTGAGGGTGAGCGCGGGGCCCAGCACGTTGGTGAGGATCATCTCGCGCCACTGCTCCGGCGTATCGGCCAGGAAGCCGCGCGCACCGCCGAAGCCGGCGTTGGCGAAGGCGACGTCCAGGCGTCCGAACGCCTGCAGGGTCTGCGCCACCATCCGCTCCTGCTGATCTGAGTCGGTCACGTCACAGACGATGGCCAGCGCTCGGTCGGGTCCGCCGAGCTCATCGACCAGGGCCCGCAGGCGATCGGCCGAACGCGCCGCAAGCGCCAGCCGGTAGCCCGAAGCCGCCGCCAGTCGGGCGGTGGCGGCGCCGATGCCGCTCGAGGCGCCGGTGATCAGAAATACACGTCCGTCGGATATCTGGCTGCTGTCGCTCAACGGCGGTCTGTCCTTTCGGTCGGGTGCTCGCGTGTCACGATGGCGGGACATGCTCTATGACCGCGCAAGGATTCACGTTCAGGCCGGCGGTGGGGGGAACGGCTGTGAGAGCTTCCGCCGCGAGGCCCACGTCCCGCGGGGCGGGCCCGACGGTGGCGACGGTGCCCGGGGCGGAGACGTGGTGCTCATGTGCGATGGGTCACTGCGCGACCTGCAGAGCTTCAGGCGCCGAGCGCAATACCGTGCCGCGCGCGGGGGCCACGGCGAGGGCTCGCTGCGTCACGGGGCCGACGGGGAGCCGCTGGTGGTGCGTGTTCCCCCCGGAACCCAGGTCGAGGGTGAGGAGGGTGACGTCGCGGGTCGCCGCTGGGACCTCGTGGCCGCCGGTCAGCGCGCCCTGGTCGCGCACGGCGGAAGCGGCGGACGGGGAAACAAGCGCTTTGCCACCGCCACCCGCCAGGCACCGCGCTTCTGTGAGCGCGGACTGCCCGGTGAGGAGGGATGGCTCAACCTGCGCCTGAAGCTGCTGGCCGACGTGGGCCTGGTCGGGCTGCCCAACGCCGGCAAGTCCTCGCTGCTGGCACGGATGACGCGGGCTGCGCCCAAGGTGGCCGGTTATCCCTTCACCACTCTGGAGCCCGTCCTGGGCACCCTGCAGCGCGAGGAGCGCCAGCTCATCATCGCGGACATCCCGGGGTTGATCGAGGGTGCCAGCACCGGCGTGGGTCTGGGGCACGAGTTCCTCGCCCACGTGGAGCGCACCCAGGTGCTTATGCACGTCGTGGAGCTTGCCCCGCAGCACAGCGGCGCTCCCGATGCCGATCCGGTGGCCAACTTCGAGGTCGTCGAGCGCGAGCTGGCCGCGCACGACCAGCGTCTGGCCGGGCTCCCGCGCGTGCTGGCTCTCTCCAAGGCCGATCTGATCGCCGCGCAGGAGGTGCAGCGTGCGCTCTGGGAGTGGTCGCGGCGCCTGGGGGAGGGCGTAACCGTGCTGGCCACCTCGGCGGCCACGGGACAGGGGCTCGAGCAGCTGGGCACGGCGATGCTGCGACTTGTCGACCAGGGAGTCGCCGCGCATGACGCGCGGGTGCCCGAGGCAGGTGACCGGGGTGAAGCTGTCGACGCCGAGGTGCTGGCCGAACATCGCGTGTTCCGCCCCGCGGCCAAGCGCGGGTTCGAGGTGAGGCGCACCGGACCGCGCTCCTTTGCCGTTGCCGGTCGGAGTGTCGAGCGGATGCTCATGCGCTACGACATCGAGAACGAAGAGGCGATGGCTCACTTGGAAGGCCGTCTGCGGCGGATTGGAGTGCTTCGCGCCCTGGAGGCGCAGGGCTTCCGCTCCGGCGATGAGATCGAGATCTCCGGTCAGGTGTTCGAGCTGGATCCGAGGGCCCCGGCGTGAGCCGCCGCGTGGTCATCAAGCTCGGCTCGAGCATCGTGGCCGCCGACAGCGGTGAGCTACGGGCCGCGACGCTCGCGCGCGTGTGCGACGCCGCGGCCCGTCTGCACGGCGAAGGCAGCGACGTGCTGCTGGTGACCAGTGGCGCGATAGCTCGTGGCATGCGGGTGATGGACCTGCCCATGCGACCCAGGGCGATCGAGGAGTTGCAGGCCGCCAGCGCGGTTGGTCAGGGCAAGCTCTACCGAGTCTTTGACGAGATGTTGCGCGAGCGCGGTGTCATCAGCGCGCAGGTGCTGCTCACGTTCTTTGACATGAGCGCGCGGACGCACTACCTGAACACCAGGCAGACTCTGCGCAAGTTGCTCGATTGGCGCGTGGTGGCGGTGATCAACGAGAATGACACCACCGCGACCGACGAGATCTCCTTCGGTGACAATGATTTCCTCGCTGCGCAGGTAGCGGTCCTCAGCGGGGCGGACCTGCTGATCCTGCTGACCGATACCGACGGCCTGTTCAGCGCGGATCCTCGCCGTCATCCGCAGGCGCGTCTGGTGTCAGAGGTGACCGATTTCGAGACGCTCAGCGAGCTCGAGATCGGCCACAGCACGTCGCCGCTGGGGTCGGGAGGCATGCGTTCGAAGGTGGTCGCGGCCGACATGGCCACGGCGGCCGGCATCCGCACGGTGATCTGCAACGGTCTGCGTGAGGGTGCTCTGAGCGGCGTGCTCGCCGGCGAGCGGGAGGGCACGAACTTCCCGCCTCGAGTGGCGCGCTACTCATCGTTCAAGCTGTGGCTCAGGTACGCCAAGCCCAGCCAGGGCACGCTGCTCGTCGACGCCGGGGCGGCGCGTGCGCTGCGCGACGGAGGCACGAGCCTGCTCCCCGTGGGCATCGTTGAGGTGCTCGGCAGCTTTCAGGCGGGCGATGCCGTCGCCATCGCCGAACCGCGACACGACGGCCCCGGCCCGCGGCGTCCGTTGGCCAAGGGCATCTGCAACTACTCCGCGCACGAGCTCACGCGCGTCGCGGGCATGAAGTCGGGCGCGGTGCGCGCCGTGCTCCCGCGCGCCACCCAGGAGGCGGTGCACCGCGACTACCTGGTCCTGACCTGAGGCCCTAGTCTTAGGCGGTGGCCATCACCACCATTCCCGTCGCCGAAGTGTGCCGGTCCGCGCGCCTGGCCGGCCGGCGCCTGGCGGCCCTGGACACCAAAGTGAAGGACGCGGCTCTGGAGGCTATCGCGGTGTCCCTGCTCGAGCACAGCGACGCGGTGCTGGAGGCCAATGAGCGCGACCTGCAGGCGGGCCGCGAGCGAGGGCTGTCCGGCGCGCTGCGCGACCGCCTGACCCTTGACGAGGGCCGCCTCGGGTTGATGGTGAGCGCCGTGCGCGACATCGTTGCCCTTCCGGACCCGGTGGGGGAGGTTATCGACGGCCACCGCCTGCCCAACGGTCTGGATGTGCGCAAGGTGCGGGTGCCCCTTGGGGTCGTGGCGGTGGTCTACGAGGCGCGACCGAACGTGACGATTGACGCGACCGCCCTGTGTCTGAAGTCGGGTAACGCGATCGTGTTGCGCGGCTCATCGGTGGCGGCGCAGACCAATGCCGTTCTCACCTCTCTCGCTGCCGAGGCCGTTCAGGGCGCCGGGCTCCCCGCGGGGTCCGTGGGGCTGGTGGGCGGTGGCGGACACGAGGAGCTGACCGAGCTTGCCACCCAGACGGACACCGTCGACCTGATCATTCCGCGGGGGGGAGACGGGCTGAAGCATGCCCTGCAGGAGGTGGCCACGGTCCCCGTCATCTACGCCGCGTCGGGCAACTGCCACGTGTACGTGGAGGCCACCGCCGACCTCGACGCGGCCCAGGCCATCGCGGTCAACGCGAAGGTTCAGCGCCCAGGGGTCTGCAACGCGGCCGAGACGCTGCTCATCCACACCGACGTCGCCGAGCGCTTCATCGGCCCCGTCGTGCATGCCCTGAGCACGGCCGGCGTGCGCATTCGCGGCGACGAGCGCACGCGCGCACTGGCCGGTGGCCTGGTGGAGGAGGCCGGCGAGGAGGACTGGGACCGCGAGTACCTGGACATGACCATTGCGGTCGGGATAGTCGAGTCCACCGACCAGGCGATTGCGCACATCAACCGCCACGGTAGCGGTCACTCCGAGGCCATCGTCACCCGTGACACCGTGGCCGCGCGTGCCTTTCAGCTCGGCGTCGATGCGGCCTGCGTGTACGTGAACGCGTCGACACGGTTCACCGACGGAGGGCAGTTCGGCATGGGCGCGGAGATCGGCAACTCGACGCAGAAACTGCATGCGCGCGGGCCGCTCGGACTCCGTGAGCTGTGCACGTACCGCTACCTGGTCGACGGCGACGGTCACGTGCGCGTCTGACCACGCGGCCGCTGGCCGAGCCAGCGCTGCCCGGGAGGTCCAGGAGAGCCGCTTGGGCATTCTCGGCGGGACGTTCAACCCGCCTCACAACGGTCACCTGGAGTGTGCCCGTCACGCGCTGGCCGAACTGCGCCTCGAACGGTTGATCTTCATGCCGGTTCGCGTGGCCCCGCACAAGCGAGGCGATGCGGACCCTGGCAGCCGGCGCCGGGTGGACATGTGTCGTCTGGCCGTCGGTGAGTCCGAGCGCGTGAGTGTGAGCACGCTCGAGGTGGAGCGCGAGGGGCCGTCCTTCACCATCGATACGCTGCGCGCCATCGCTGTCAGTGATCCAGGCGCCGAGCTGACTTTCGTGGCGGGAGCCGACATGGCCCGCAGCCTGCCCTCCTGGAGGGCACCCCGGGAGATCCTGCGCCTTGCGCGACTTGCCGTTGCGGAGCGGGGGGGAGCGGCCCGGCAGGAGATAAGCGACGTCATGCGCACGCTCGACGCGCAGGACCGTGTGACCTTCTTGAACATGGCGCCGGTTGATGTCTCCTCCTCGATGGTGCGTGACCGGGTGGCCGCCGGAGAGCCGATCGACAGCCTCGTGCCCGCCGGCGTCGCGCGCTACATCGCCGATCACCGCCTCTATCGCAACCCGGAACGCGTCGACCCGGGACGCACGGGGTCGTGAGCGGCCGGTCGCCCGGCTCGGCCTGCGAGCATGAGCCGATGCAGTCGGACACGCTGGCTGAGCTCATCGCCGCGCAGGCGGCCGACCGGAAGGCGATCGACGTCGTCGAGCTCGACCTGCGCAGCGTGCTCGCCTACACCGACTACTTCGTCGTCTGCTCGGGGAACACCGAGCGCCAGACCAAGGCGATCCACGACGCCATCCTGCTGGGGCTGAAGCGCAACTACTCGCTTCTCCCCCAACGTGTGGAAGGCCTGGCCCGGGGACGCTGGATCCTGATGGACTACCTGGACGTGGTGGTTCATATCTTCACGCCGGACACGCGGGACTTCTACCGGTTGGAGCAGTTGTGGGGCGAGGCACCCGCGCGCACGCTCCAGGCGGTGCCCGCCGTCGAGATGGCGGGCACCGACGACGGCGCCTGATCGGGGCGCCCGGGGGGGCGCCACGCCCGCGTCGGCGGCTCTCCGAGCAGCGAAGGCTCCCAGCGGCCGGTGGGCTATCCGAACAACGGGAAGGCGCGCCGGCGGGCGAGCACGTCCATCCCGGCCTGGATGCTCTCCTCGACCTCGCGGTACTTGCGCTGCACGTAGTCGTCGTCCTCGGCTCGCTGCGGGTCGTGATCGAGCATCACCGGCGGCTGCAGCGCAGTGCGGATCTTGGCCGGCAGGGGAATCTGGGGCAGTGCCGCGGGCGCGATGCCCCAGGGCAGCGAGACCGCGATCGGGAAGACCTTCAGGCGGGCGACCTTGTCCAGGCGCAGCGCGCGCGAGAGCCTGTCGCCCTTGATGAGCACGGGCATCGCGTCGGCCCCGCCGACCGTGGCGATCGGCACGATCGGAACTCCCGTGCGGATGGCGATCTTCACGAACCCGGTGCGCCCGGCCAGATTCGCCCGATCGCGCTGACGCCAGGGTCGCAGCGAATCCACCTCACCGCCGGGCCAGAGAGCCACGTCATGGCCCTCGGCCAGCGCGGTGGCAATCGAGTCGGGCGCGGCCGGCAGCACACCCATGGAGCGAAAGAAGCGCCCTATCAGCGGCGCGGCCATGAGCGCGTCGTGAGCTGTCCCGTGCAGCGGCCGTTCCTCGCCAAAGCGCCGCCACCACTGAATGCCAACGGTCCACGCGTCCCACACGAACGGCGCTCCGGAATGGATACCCACCAGCAGCACGGGCGCCGCGGGCAGATGCTCCCAGCCCTCCATCTCCATGCGAAACCAGTAATCCATCAACGGGTTCCAGAAGAACTTCTGCTGCTGCAGTGCCTTGGCGTCCCAGCCCTCCAGTGACCAATCGCCGGCGCGTTCAGCGATCCAGCCGCTGACGCCGCCCTCCGCTTCGCGGCGGCGCTCGTCCATGCGCTCGCGAGCCTGCGCGGCTTGGCGCTTGGCCTGACGCTGAACCTTCGGTGGTCGGCTTGGAGTCGTCCCCATCGTCCCCCCTCAATGCGGAGGTTACCGTCTGGGAGCACCTCAAACACACGAGGGCCACCCGGCGGGCGGCCCTCGTCAATGGAGCTAGTCGGGCTCGAACCGACGACCTTCGCGCTGCCAGCGCGACGCTCTCCCAGCTGAGCTATAGCCCCGAGCTCCCGGTTGCCGGCCAGTTTACGCCAATCCTCGGGTCGTCCCGCTGCACGCTCACGCGGCTGACGGAGGATCGCCACGGTGAGCTACGCGAAGAAGAACTTGGCACGCCACGCGGGCAGCGCCAATCGCCGTTCACCGACGACGCGCCGGGCGAACGCGCCGCGCAGACGCCGCGCACGCAAGGCACAGCACCCCGTCTGGCATCGCCCGCAGCCGCGCGGGCGCAATCGGGTCGCCGCAAGCGTCACAGGTTCCGTAGGTACCGTCGGCGAGCTTGGCCAGCGCTCGCTCGGTACGGGCCAGGAGGCTCTCCAGCGAGTCTCCCACGCCGATCTCCGTCAGGCGGCTGACCGCCTCAGTCGTCCCGTCGCCGATCCGCTTGCCGAAGCCCTGCGCGCTTCCGAGCTCGGGACGCTGGGCGAGCGCCGCCACGCGCTCGCGCGTGGCGTCTCGACGGGCTTCGAGGGCGCGGCGGACCGCATCGAGGTCCAGCGCGTGGAGGGGCGGGGGCACGCAAGCGTGTTACCCGGTTTGGCCGACGCAATGTCTTGGTCCGAGCCGCCGACCCGGAGCATCGCGCACGATCCGAGAGGACCGTTCCCGCGGCGCCTGCCGTACGTGACGCGCCTGCGCCGCCCCCTGGGCATCCCAGCGTCGGCGCAGACAGGGTGTACTTCCCGAGTGCGCATCACGCCCACCGTCCTGCTCACTCGATCTACAACGACGAGATCGGGGAGAACATCGTGGGCCTGCGAACGCCCTACCGCAGGGTCGTGCAGCTCTTCGGCGCCCCGCTGGCCAAGCGGCCCCAGCCGCACGGGTTCTGCGTCTTCTACCTGGTCGTGCGCGAGACACCGACCGGATGGGAGTTCTGCTTCCGAGACGGCCGCATGGAGAGCGCGGCCGGGGACGACCGCAACCGGTTCTTCAAGTCGCCCGGCCCCTGACCCTCCGCCGCGCGGTGCGCGAACGAGGGGAGCAGCGGCCTGCTGCGCCGCGTCAGTCGCTCGCGTCGCCGTCGGCCGCGGGTGGCAGCACCGCGTGCAGCTGTGAGGTCATGCTCTCGTGCGCGTGGCGGATGTCGCGCAGCAGCCGTTCGGCGTTGTTGCGCAGCGATCCCGACAGCTCGCGCAGGTTGTCCGACAGCTCCGTGCCTTCGGCGAGCACGTCGCGGGCCGCGGTCTGTGCGGCGCCCACGGTCTCGCGGGCATCCTCCCGTGCGCGACTGCGTACCTCGTCAGCGTGGCGCTCGGACTGCTCGCGCGCGGCGGTGATCTTGCGCTCGGCCTCCGCGCGGGCGTGGTCCAGCTCAGCTTCGACCTCGCGCTGGCGCTCGGCCGCCTCGGCGTGGATGGCCGCCACCGTGGCCAGCGCCTCTCTCGTTGTCGTTTCGGCCTCCCCCCGGGCCGCGTCGAGCAGCTCACGAGCCTCGCGCTCGGCCGCGGTCACCCGCTGCTCGGCGGCGCGGTCGGCCTCGGCGATGCGCTCGCGGGCGCGCTGCTCGGTGTGGTCGCGCAGCTCCTGCGCGGAGCGCTCGGCGGCCTCCACGATGCCCGTGATGTGGGCGGCCAGCGCCACGGTCTGACTCGCGGCCTCGCTGGCGGCGCCCGGCTCGGGCGAGGAAGCCGAAGGCGGCGGCGGCGCGCCTGGCGGCGAGGCGCCGAACGTGCTGTCCTCGGTTGGCTGCTCGTCGACGGTCGCGGAGGGCGAGGCGACCGCAGCAGCGGCCTCGCGGTCGCCGGTGAGCTCGCCGTCCGCGGCCTGGGCCTGACCGGTGGCCCGGTCTGCGCGTTTGCGCCTGGGCATGCGGGCATCGTAGAGCGCCCCGGCTGCCCGGTGGTCGACGGGCGTCAGCCAGGCGACGAGCGGCGTGCCCGTGCGCGCAGGTCACCCAGGAAGTAGGTCAGCGAGCGGTTGAGCAGCTCGGCCCGTTCCCACTGCAGGAAGTGCCCGGCTCGGGGTACCACGAACGGTCCGACCAGTTCGGTGAATGCGACCTCGCACATGGCGGGGAACTCAGGCCAGATGACGTGGTCGTCGGGGCCGTACAGGGCCAGCGTGGGCACGTCGCTGACCTCGAAGAAGCGCGGCGCCTGGGAGAGTGGCCGCGTTCGGAGCGCACTCTCGTAGTTGCCCCACCCCGCGCGCAGGTGCACGGGGTCGCCAAACGGCTCGGTCATGAAGTCCACGGCCTCGGCCTCGAACGCGCCCGGCGACGCCCAGAAGCGGTGACCGTAGAAGCCGGCCACGTAGCGTCGGCGGCGCTCTACGGAGTCGAGCTCGGCCGCCAGTCCGTCCGCGTCGCGTCCCTGACGCAGGAAGTAGTCGCCCGCCATGCGCTGCCCGAGTGACCCGGCGGCGTGGATTCCCGCCCGCTCGTAGCGATCTCCCAGCAGCGGGAGGATCGAATTGAACAGAACCTGGCGTTCGAGTAGGCCGTGAAAGCGCAGGCCCATGTCCTGAATGACCCCGCCGCCCAGATCACCGCCCGCCGCCGCGCAGCGGGAGTGTCCGAGCACAGCGACGATCAGCCGCTGGAGGTCGTGGGCGTGCACGGCTAGGTCGTAGAAGCCGTCGGGGGCCAGCCCGGAGTCTCCGAAGCCGCGCAGGTCAGGGACGATGACCTCAAAGCCCGCTTCGGCCAGTGGGCGCACGTTGCGCCACCAGATGCGCTTGGTCTCCGGCCATCCGTGCACCAGCAACAGCGGGTAGCCGCCGACGCCCTCGTGCAGATAGGCCAGCTCCAGGCCGTCGCGCACTTCGGCGCGATGCACGGTGAACGCGCTCGGATCGGGCGGGTCATGCACGGGCGGACGCTAGCGTGACCCAACGCGCCGTCAACTTTCGGCGCGCTAGATTTTCAGGCACCCGTCTGGTCCGAGTCGAGAAAGGCAGTGCCACGGTGCCCAACTTCGCGCGCAGCCGTCCCGCTTCCCTGAGCGTCTTCGACGCGCGCTCCACCGAGCGCGCGACCAGCTCCGCCTTTTTGCTCGGCCAGGTCATGTTCCTGGTGGCCGTGGCGCTCGCCTTCACCGCCGCCGGCACGTACGCGGGGCGCAGCCTTCCCTTCCGTACCGCGGCGATCTGCGAGTTCGCGGCGATCGGGATGATCTTCGTGCAGATGTTCGTCCCGGCTATCCGTTCCGGTCCGCTGGGCATGGTCTGGCTGTTCGCGCTGGCCCTGCTGCTCGGCGTCGGCCTGGGCCCGGTCATCTCGATGTACGCGGCGCTGGATCGCACGGCGCTGTACCAGGCCGCGGGCGGAACGGCGATCACCGTCGCGGCCATGGGGTCCTTCGGGTTTGCCACCTCGCGTGACCTGATCCGGTGGGCGCGGCCGCTGTTCTTTGCGCTCATGGGCGTGTTCGTCCTGAGCCTGGTGCTGATGCTGCTGCGGGCCGGCAGTCACCTGGTCCTCGATGTGATCATCTACGTGCTGGTCAGTGCCTACCTGGCCATCTACTTCCAGGTGATCCGCCGGACGGCGACCGAGCGCGACGTCGTGTGGATCGCCACTGGCGTTTTCATCAACATCGTGAACATCTTCCTCACGCTGCTGCGCATCTTCTCGAACCGCTGAGCCCGCACCCGCGCGGGGGGCCGCCGAGGCGCGCCTACACTGCCGGCCATGAGCGAGCAGCGCTACGACGCGCAGGAGATCGAGCCGCGGTGGCAGCGCCTGTGGGCGCGGGAGCGCACCTGGGAAGTCGAGAACCTCGCGGGCGCTGAGCTCCCCACGGACTCCGCACCCACCTCCTACGTGCTGGAGATGTTGCCCTATCCCAGCGGCGAGCCGCACATCGGCCACCTGAAGTGCTACGCGGTGGGCGACGCAATCGCCCACTTTCACCGGCGCACCGGTCACCGGGTGCTGCATCCCATGGGCTATGACGCGTTCGGGCTGCCGGCCGAGAATCACGCAATCAAGACCGGCGTGCATCCGCGCGACTCGACCGCCGCCTCGATCGCCTCCTTTCAGCGCCAGTTTCGCTCCTGGGGCATATCGATCGACTGGTCGCGCGAGCTGGCCACCGACGAGCCCACCTATTACCGCTGGACGCAGTGGATCTTTCTGACCTTACTGCGCGCCGGGTTGGCCTACCGCAAGGAGGCGGCGGTCAAGTGGTGCCCTCACGACCAGACCGTGTTGGCCAATGAGCAGGTGGTCGACGGGCACTGTGAGCGCTGCGGAGCGCAGGTGGAGGTGCGCCAGCTTGAGCAGTGGTTCCTGCGCATCACCGACTACGCGGAGCGGCTGCTCGAGGACCTGGACACCATCCAGTGGCCCGAGCATGTCAAGACCATGCAGCGCAACTGGATCGGCCGCTCGGTGGGCGCTGAGGTCACCTTCCGCTGCGAGGAGCTTCAGATCGACTACCCGGTGTTCACCACGCGCCCGGACACGCTATTCGGGGCCACCTTCTTCGTCATGGCTCCCGAGCATCCCGATGTGCAGCGTCTGGCCGCCGGCACCGGCCACGAGGCGCAGGTGCGCGAGTACGTCAACCACGCCCTGACCGAGTCCGGAGGAGACCGGGGCGCCGTCGAGAAGCCCAAGACGGGGGTGCCCCTGGGGCGTACGGTGACCAACCCGGTCAACGGCGAGCAGATTCCCATGTTCGTGGCCGACTACGTGCTCATGGAGTACGGCACCGGCGCGATCATGGCCGTCCCGGCGCACGACACGCGCGATCACGACTTCGCCCGGGCCTACGGCCTGCCCATCCGCCGGGTCATCCTGACGCCGCCCGACGTGGGCGCCGACGGGCTAGGCGACCCCGGCGACTGCGCCGTCAGGGGACTGCCCTACACCGGCGACGGTCCCCTGATCAACTCCCACCCCGACTTTGACGGGATGGGAAACCGCGAAGCGCTGAACGCGATCACCGCTTGGCTTCAGCGTGAGGGCAAGGGCCACGCCTCGGTCAGCTATCGCCTGCGCGACTGGCTGGTCTCCCGTCAGCGCTACTGGGGTTGTCCGATACCGGTCGTCTACTGCGAGCGCTGCGGCATGCACCCGGTACCCGAGCAGGACCTGCCCGTGGTCCTTCCCGACGTCGAGGACTACGCGCCGCGCGGGCGTTCACCGTTGGCCGCGGCGCAGGACTGGGTGAACACCTCGTGTCCGGCGTGCGGCGGACCCGCTCGCCGCGAGACCGACACGATGGACACGTTTGTCGACTCGTCCTGGTACTACCTGCGCTACTGCGACGCGCGCAATGACTCCGCGGCGTGGGATCCAGCGGCACTGGCCCAGTGGATGCCGGTGGCCCAGTACATCGGCGGCGTCGAACACGCGATCCTGCACCTTCTCTACGCGCGCTTCTTCGTCAAGGCGCTGGGCGACCTGGGGCACCTGGGCTTCGCCGAGCCCTTCCAGGCCCTGTTCACGCAGGGGATGATCACCAAGGACGGCGCCAAGATGTCCAAGAGCAGGGGCAACGTGGTGGCCCCGTCGCTCATCGTCGAGCGCTACGGCGCCGACACGGCGCGCACCTACGTCCTCTTCCTGGGGCCCGCGGACCAGGATGCGGACTGGTCTGACGACGGCGTGGAGGGCGTGCACCGCTTCCTGGGCCGGCTGTGGCGCCTGGCGGTCGAGACCGCCGAGCGCGCCGGGGGGCCGGTGTCGCTGGCGCCGGCCTCACCTGGCGGCGCGAACGGCGGCCCGCCCGCTCCAGATGACCTCGAGCTGCTGCGCAAGGCGCACTGGGCGATCGAGAAGGTCACCGCCGACCTGCGCCGCTTCACCTTCAATACGGCGATAGCGGCGGTCATGGAGCTGCTCAACGAAGCCTCCAGGCTGCGCGAGCGCACCGAGGTGCAGACCCAGCGCTTTGCCCTGGCCACAGCGGCGTCGCTGATGTTCTGCTTTGCCCCTCATGTGTCCGCCGACATCTACGAGCGCCTGACCGGACAGCGGGTGTGGGAGCAGCCGTGGCCCGAGGCCGACCGGGCGCTGCTCGAGCGTGAGCACTACGAGCTGGTCTGCCAGGTCAACGGCAAGCTGCGCGATCGCGTGCAGGCCTCGGCGCAGGCCACCCCCGAGGAGCTCAAGGCGCTCTGCCGGGCCGCGCCCAACGTCCAGGCTCACCTCGACGGGCGCGAGGTGGTCAAGGAGATCGTGGTCCCGGGCAAGCTGGTGAACGTGGTGGTGCGCTGAGCACTCCGTACATCGCCGTGGTGGGCGCGGGTCGCGCCGATGGCCGCGAGCTCGAGCTGGCCCGCGAACTGGGCCTGCGGCTCGCGCGGGGTGGGGCGGTGATCCTGTGCGGCGGGCTGGGTGGAGTCATGGAGGCGGCCTGCGCAGGCGCGCACAGCGGCGGGGCGGTCACCGTCGGTCTGCTGCCCGGCGAGGATCGCGCGGCGGCCAACGAGCATGTCGACGTGGCCATTGCCACCGGCATGGGCGAGCTGCGCAACGCCCTGCTCGCGCGTGGGTGCGACGCGATGGTGGCCGTGGGCGGGGAGTGGGGGACACTGTCGGAAATCGCGCTGGCGCTGAAGCTGGGCCGCCCGGTGGTGGCGCTCGAGAGCTGGCGTCTGGAGCGGCCGGGGTTGCGTGACCGTGGACCACGCCTGGCCCGGGATCCCGCGGAGGCTGCGGCGCTGGCTCTGAACCTGGCGGCCGCGAGAGGCCCGGCACCGGACGCCGACCGAGGCTGAGACCTGAGCCGGCTGCGCACGCGCTGGGCGTCGCAGCACGGCCCTAGACTCACCGCCATGGCGCTGAAGCCCACGTACCTGATCCACGGCGACGACCACGGCGCGCTGGCCGAGCGCCACGCGCGCCTGCGTCGCCTGGGGGAGAGCAGCGAGGCGGGCGCGGGCGGGGTCGAGCTCCTCGAGGGGGAGGCAGCCACGCCGGCGAATGTCGCGGTCACGCTGCGCGCCATGACCTTCGCGCTGGGGCGCCGCGTGGTGATCGTCAGCGGCGCCGAGCGCTACCGCGACGCCGACGTACAGGCCCACCTGAGTGGGCTGCTAAGCGACATGCCACCCGACACCACGGTGGCCTTCTTCGCCCGAGAAGAGGGTCGCGTGCGAGCCCCGGTGGCGCTCCACGACGCCGTCCGGGCCGGCGGAGGGCAGATCTCCGAGGAGGCTACGGTCAAGCCCTGGGAGCTCCCCCGCTGGGTGCGCGAACAAGCCTCGCGCCTGGGCCTGCGTCTGGACGGACCGGCGGCCAAGGCGCTCGTCGCCCAGGTGGGCGACCGTCAGCAGCGGCTCCTGCGGGAGCTCGAGAAGCTGGCCCTGGAGGCCGAGCCCGGAGCGGCCACGCTGGAACTGGAGGACATCGAGGACCGGGCCGCGCACTCCACGCAGTTGCGGGCCTTCGCGCTGGCCGACGCGCTGGTGGGCGGCGACGGCAGGGCGGCCACGCTCGCCTACCTGCGCCTGCGCGGGCAGGGTGAGCGCCTGGCCGGGCTCACGTACGTCATGGCCCAGCGGCTGCGCGAGGCCCATGGCGTCGCCGTGCGCCTGCAGGGTGGTGAGTCATCCGCCGCGGTCAAGCGCACCCTGCGCATGCCCTCGCGTGCGGCCGACCGCTTCCTGGCTGAGGCGGGTCGCGCCGACCCTGCCCGCCTGCGCCAGGCGCTGGCCACCCTGGCCGACCTCGAGCTCGACTCCCGTGGTGGAGCGCCGGTCACCGCCGAGCGCTCGCCCCTGGCCGCACTGCACGAGGACACCCTCGCGGTACAGGCGGTCGCGGTCATCGCCGCGGGCGCAGACCGTCCCGGCGACGGGGGCTAGGCGACGGCGGCGGCCCGCGCGCGGGCCGCTCGTGACTTCTTACGCGCGCCGGTGTTCCGGTGCAGCGCCCCGCTCTTTACGGCCTTGTCGATGGTGCTGACCAGCTCGCGGTGCTCGCGGTCGGCCACCTCCACGTCGCCGGCGGCGACGGCCGCCTCCATGCGCCGGAAGTAGGTCTTGATGGCCGAGGTGTAGCGTCGGTTCTCCAGACGCTCGCGTTCGGAGCGCAGGATCCGCTTCTTCTGGGAGTGGATGTTGGCCATTGGCAGGAGCGCGACGGGCCACAGGAAGCTTCGGTGGCCCGGCCGCCCAGGGCCGTACTATAGCCACCTTGTCAGTGACCAACGGAGCCGCCGACGCGCCCGTGAGTCCTGTGTTGCCAGCGCGCCGCGGCCTCGCCGGCAACACCGCCATCTTCTCCATCGCCACCGGGCTGTCGCGCCTGGCGGGGCTCGTGCGGGAGATTGTGGCGTCGAGTTTCTTTGGCACCAGCGGTGCCTTTTCGGCCTTCACCATCGCCTTTCAGGTGCCCAACCTGGTGCGCAGCCTGTTTGCCGACGCGGCGCTGTCGGCGGCGTTCGTGCCGGTGTTCACCGACCTGCTCGAGCAGGGCCGCCGCCGCGAGGCCTTTCGCCTGGCCTCGACTCTCTTTTTCATCATGCTCCTCGCCCTGGGAGCGGTGACCGCGCTGTTCATCCTCGGTGCGGGTTTGGTCATGCCGCTGTTCACCGGCAACGCCTTCAAGGGACAGCTCAACCAGCTCACGGTTGGGCTGGCCCAGGTGCTCTTTCCGATCGTGCTGTTGCTGGGTCTCAACGGGCTGCTGGTCGGGGTCCTGCAGTCCTATGACCACTTCACGATTGCGGCGATCTCGCCGCTGGTCTGGAACGGGGTCATCCTCGTTTTGCTGATCGTCCTGCGCGGGCAGTTTCACGGGCCGGACCAGCTCTACGCCTACGCGGTCGGGGTGCTGGTCGGCACGCTGGTCCAGCTCGCCATGGCGGTGGCGGCCCTGGGGCGCATCGACTTCCGCCTGCAGCTCAGCGTCGATTGGCACGACCCACGCATCCGGCAGGTGTTCGCTCTGATGCTGCCCGTCACCCTCGCCCTGGGCATCATCAACTTCGATCTGCTCATCAATTCCTCGCTGGGGACCCTGGTTTCCCGCCAGGCCCCGCGGGCGATCGACGCCGCCTTTCGCATCTACATGCTGCCGCAGGGCATGTTCAGCGTGGCCGTGGCCACCGTGCTGTTTCCGACCCTGAGCCGGATGGCCTCGCGCCGTGATCCCGCCGGCATGCGTCGCACCCTGGGCACGGGCATGCGCCAGATCTTCCTCCTGCTGATCCCCGCCGCGGCCTTCACGAGCGTCCTGGCCACGCCCATCACCCGGCTCATCTATCAGCACGGCGCCTTCGACGCGCACTCCACAGATCAGGTCTCCCTGGCCCTCTTCTGGTTCTCCTTCAGCCTGCCCTTCGCCGGAGTCAACCTGTTGCTCACCCGCACGTTCTTCGCGGTCCAGCGTCCGTGGATTCCCACGCGCCTGGCCGCTGTGAACCTGGTCGTAGACGTGGTCGTCAGCGTCGCCCTGTACCGCCCGTTCGGGATCGCTGGCCTGGTCATCGGCACCGCCGCCGCGTCGGCCGTCATGACCGCGCTGCAGTTGCAGCGCCTGCGGGCCGGCTTCGGCGGAAGGCTGGAGGGCGCGCAGACCACCATGATCGTCGTACGCATCGCGGTCGCCTCCGCGCTGCTGGCCGGGGTCGCGCGACTGGTCTGGCTCGGGCTTGACGCCCTCCTGGGACACTCGTTGGGAGCCCAGATCGTCAGCGTCGGCGTGGCCGCCGGTGTGGGTCTGTGGGTGTACGCCCGGGCGGTGCTGGCCATGCGCGTTCCCGAGGCCGGTCAGGTTCGGCGCCTGATCACGGCTCGGCTGGGACGCGGCTGAGCGCCTCTACGCTGTAGCGGCCATGGATCAGAGCCATATCCGCAACTTCTCGATCATCGCCCACATCGACCATGGCAAGTCGACCCTGGCCGATCGCATCCTCGAGCTGACCCGCACCATCGACCGGCGCTCCATGCGCGCGCAGGTGCTGGACTCCATGGACCTCGAACGCGAGCGCGGCATCACCATCAAGGCCCAGGCGGTGCGCGTGTTCTACGAGGCGCGCGACGGGCAGACCTACCAGCTGCACCTGATCGACACTCCTGGGCACGTCGACTTCACCTATGAGGTCTCGCGCTCGCTGGCCGCGTGCGAGGGCGCCCTGTTGGTTGTCGACGCCTCCCAGGGGGTGGAGGCCCAGACGGTGGCCAACACGTACCTGGCCGTCGACTCCGGCCTGGAGCTGATCCCGTGCCTGAACAAGCTCGACCTCCCCGGCGCCGAGCCCGAGCGCGTGGCCGGCGAGGTTGCTGAGCTGATCGGCGAGGACGCCGAGGGCATCCTGCGCATCAGCGGCAAGACCGGCGAGGGCGTGCCCGAGGTCCTTGAGCAGCTCATAGCCCGCGTGCCCCCGCCCGCCGGCGACGTGCACGCCGCGCCGCGTGCGCTCATCTTCGATTCCGAGTTCGATCAGTATCGCGGGGTCATCGCCTACATCCGCATGGTCGATGGCGTGTTCGCAAAGGGCGAGACCATCCTGGCCATGGCCGGGGGCACCAGGGCGGACATCGACGACATCGGCTTCTTCTCTCCCCAGATGATGCCCACCGATCAGCTCGCCGCGGGGGAGGTCGGCTACCTGATCACGGGCATCAAGGACGTGACCCAGCTGCGCGTGGGCGACACCCTCACCTCGCGCGCCAACGCCGCCGGCGCGCCGCTCCCCGGCTATCGAGAGGTCAAGCCGATGGTCTTCTGCGGACTGTTCCCGATCGACTCCGACCGCTACCCCGACCTGCGCGACGCGCTGGAGAAGCTGACCCTCAACGATGCGGCGCTGAGCTGGGAGCCCGAGACCTCCGACGCGCTGGGCTTCGGCTTCCGCTGCGGCTTCCTCGGCCTGCTGCACATGGACATCGTGCGCGAGCGCCTGGAGCGCGAGTACGACCTGGAGCTGTTGGCCACCATGCCCTCGGTGGAGTTCGAGCTGACTCTGACCAACGGTGAGGAGCTCGGGGTTCACAATCCGTCAGACATGCCTGACCCGGCCAGCGTCGCCGAGATCCGCGAGCCCTTCATCCGGGCGTCGATCATCTGCCCCAAGGAGTACATCGGCGCGGTCATGGAGCTCTGCCAGGAGCGCCGCGGCGAGCACGCGGGCATGCTCTACCTGTCGCCGGCGCGCGTGCAGCTCACCTACGACCTGCCCCTGGCGGAAATCGTGCTGGACTTCTTCGATCAGCTCAAGTCGCGCACGCGCGGCTACGCGTCGCTTGACTACGAGCTCACCGGCAACCGGCCCGCCGACCTGGTCAAGCTCGACGTGCTGCTCGCCGGGGACACGGTCGACGCCCTCTCCATGGTCGTGCACCGCGACAAGGCGTACGACATGGGTCGCACCCTGACGGAGAAGCTGCGCCGCCGTATACCCCGCCAGCAGTACGACGTGCCCATCCAGGCCGCCATCGGCTCCCACGTGATCGCCCGCGAAACCGTCAAGGCCTATCGAAAGGACGTAATCGCCAAGTGCTACGGGGGAGACATCAGCCGCAAGCGCAAGCTGCTCGAGAAGCAGAAGGAAGGCAAGAAGCGCATGAAGCAGGTCGGCCGCATAGAGGTACCGCAGGAGGCCTTCCTCGCCGTCCTGGACCTGGCCGAGGACTGAGAGTAAATAGAGCTGGCGGTCAGATGCGCAGCCGAGCGCTCTTCAGCGAGCCGACTCCCCGCGGACACGCCCGTGGATGTGCAAGCCCGCCTGCATGCCGTCCGCAGTGCGCGCTTTGCTCGCCGCCATGTCAGCGCTCGATCTGCTGGTGGGAGGCCTACTCGGCGCGCTGCTCGTAGCGCTGGTCCTGGTTCCTCGCCTGGCCGCCGCGCGCAGCGTACTGGCGGGGGAGCGCACCGCCGCCGCGCAACGCGTGGCCGAGCTCGACCAGGCTCACCGTCAGCTCTCGCACGAGTTCTCGGCCCTGTCGGCTCAGGCTCTGGCGGCCAACAGCGAGCACTTCCTGACCCTGGCGCGTTCGGAGTTCGGCACGCTGCGGGCGGCGGCCGGAGGTGACCTGGAGCGCCGCCAGCAGGCCCTCGGCGAGCTCGTGGCGCCCCTGCGCGAATCGCTCAGCCGCGTGGACGGGCGCCTGGAGGCTCTGGAGCGCGACCGCACCGCGGCGCGGGCCCAGCTGGGCGAGCAGCTACGCACGCTGGTGGCCACCAACGAGCGCCTGCGCGACGAGACGGGGGCGTTGGTCACCGCGCTGCGCCAGCCCCACACCCGCGGGCGCTGGGGAGAGATGCAGCTGCGCCGGGTGGTGGAGATGGTCGGCATGACCGCTCACTGTGACTTCACCGAGCAGCGCGGCACGGATGGGGAGGACGGGGTACTGCGCCCCGATCTGCTCGTTCACCTGCCCGGAGGCAAGCAGGTGGTGGTCGACGCCAAGGCTCCGCTGCAGGCGTTCCTGGACGCCGGTCAGGCCACGGGCGACGCCGATCGCCGCCGCCACCTTCAGGCCCACGCACGCCTGCTGCGTGAGCACGTGCGTCGCCTGGGGGCCAAGTCCTACTGGTCCCAGTTTCCCGACGCACCCGACTTCGTGGTTCTCTTCCTCCCCGGGGAGCACTTCCACCAGGGCGCCCTGGAGGTCGCGCCGGACCTGATCGAGGAGGGGGTGCGCCAGCACGTGCTCATCGCCACCCCGATGACGTTGATCACGCTGCTGCGCGCCGTGGGCTACGGCTGGCAGCAGGAGCGTATGGCCGACAGCGCGCGGGCCGTGGCCGAGGTGGGCCGCGAGCTGCACGGGCGTCTGGCGTCGCTGGTGGGCCGGATGGACCGCCTCGGACAGAGACTGGGGGCCGCCGTCGGCGCCTACGACGAAACCGTCGCCACTTTCGAGTCGCGCGTGCTGCCCAGCGCGCGCCGTCTGGCCGAACACGGCGTGGTGGCCGACGAGGAGGTGCTCGCGGTTCCTCGCCGGGTGACCCGCGCTCCGCGCGGGATGCTCGCCTCCGAGGCGGCCCGCAGCAAGTCCACGACCGATTAGCAGGGGCGCCCGCGGCAACCCGCCATGCTGTGGCGTCGTGCGCCTGCTCTTCGTCTGTCTGGGCAACATCTGCCGCTCGCCGACCGCCGAGGGTGTGATGCGCGATCTGCTCACGCGGGAGGCCCCGGGCCACGGCATCGACGTCGACAGCGCCGGCACCGGCGATTGGCACGTCGGCGAGCCCCCCGACCCGCGAGCGGCCGCGGCGGCGCGCAGCCGCGGTATCGAGCTGACCGGTCTGGCGCGGCAGGTCGGCGCGGCCGACTTCGCCGACTTCGACCTGCTGCTGGCCATGGACCGCGACAACGCGCGGGAGCTGCTCCTGCGCGCCCCCGACGAACGTGCCGCAGCTCGCGTGCGCCTGCTGCGCGAATACGACCCGCGCGCCGGCGGCGATCTCGACGTGCCCGACCCCTACATGGGCGGCGAGCAGGGGTTTGAGCATGTCCTCGACCAGGTTTGCGCCGCCTGTCAGGGTCTCTTGGAGGACATGCGCGCGCGCCGGGCCCCGTGAGCGCCACGTCCGGACTGCGCGCCGCGCTAAAGCTGACGACCGGCGCCGGTGTGGTCTCGATGACCAGGGTGCCCGGGGGCGACATCAACGAGGCCTTCAGGGTGCACCTGGACGACGGACGCCTGCTGTTCGTGAAGAGCCGCGCTGAAGCCCCGGCTGGGGAGTATGCGGCCGAAGCGCGGGGGCTGGCTTGGCTGGGCGAGCCGGACACCCTCGCCGTGGCCGCGGTCGCGGCTGTGCACGACCCTCCCCCCGGCTCGGGGCCGCGCCTGCTCGCCCTGGACTGGATCGAGTCCGGGGCGGGTGGCGCCGAGCTCGAGGAGCAGCTCGGCCGCGGGCTGGCGGGCATGCACGGGGCCGGGGCGACCGCCTTCGGGGCCACCGCCCCCGCGGGTGGCTCACCGGAGCCGCTGCGCCTGGCGTCGCTGAGTCTGTCCAATGAGCCGGCCGCCGACTGGGGTGCCTTCTACGCCGAGCGGCGCCTGCGCCCGGTGGCCGCCGTGGCGCGCGACCTGGGCGGACTGTCGGCGGCCGGCGCTCACGCCGTCGAGCGGGTGTGCGAGCGCATCGCCGACCTCGTCGGAGCGCCCGAGCCCCCGGCGCGCGTGCACGGCGACCTGTGGAGCGGCAACGTGCTCAATGGCGCCGACGGCCGCCCGTGGCTGATCGACCCCGTCGCGCACGGTGCTCACCGGGAGATGGACCTGGCCATGCTGCGCCTGTTCGGGTCTCCGGGCCCCCGGCTCCTGGACGCCTATCAGGAGGTGAGCCCGCTCAGCGACGGCTACCCCGAGCGCGTGGCGCTGTGGCAGCTCTTCCCCCTGCTCGTGCACGCCGCTCTGTTCGGCGGCGGTTACGGTCAAGCGGCCCTGCGAGTGGCGCGTCGCTACGTGGGCTGACCTTCAGACTCCCGGGTCCGTGGGGGGGGACGGCCGCCCGGGCCCGGGGGTGCGCCATTATGGCGGCCGTGGAGCTAGGCTTGCGGGGACGCGTCTGCGTGATCACGGGTGCCAGCCGGGGGATCGGCGCGGCGACCGCGCGCGTGCTCGCCGCGGAGGGTGCGCGGGTGCTCATGGTCGCGCGCAATCCCGAGGCGCTCGAGCAGGCCGCACGAGATATCGACCGGGAGAGCCCGGGCGCGGTGCAGACGCTGGCCCTCGACGTGACTTCCCCACAGGCCCCGCAGCGAGTGCTGGCCGCCTGCGCGGAGAAGCTGGCCGGCCCGGACGTCCTCGTCAACAATGCGGGCACGAGCTTTGCGCGCGCTCCTGCGGAGCTCACCGACGCCGACTGGCAGAGTCAGTGGGAGCTTCACGTGATGGCGTGCATGCGTCTGATGCGCGAGCTGGGCTCACAGATGGCCGAGCGCGGGTGGGGTCGCATCGTCAACGTCGCCTCCTCAGCGGGCAAACGCCCGTCGCAGACCAACGTCGCCTATGCGGTGACCAAGGCGGCCCAGCTCTCGCTCTCGCGCGCCTGGGCCGACCTGCTCGCCCCGCGGGGTGTGCTCGTCAACGCGGTGAATCCGGGCGCCGTGTCCTCCCCGCTGTGGATGGGCGAGGGGGGCCTGGCCGATCAGAGCGCGGCCAAGCGAGGAGTCACACGCGAGCAGGCCCTTGATACACAGCGCGCACGCATCCCCCTCGGTCGCCTGGCCGAGCCGCGGGAGGTCGCCGAGGTGATCGCCTTCCTGTGCTCGGAGCGAGCCAGCGACGTGACCGGGGCGGCCTGGGCGGTCGACGGCGGCACCGTGCCGGTGATCTGAGCCGGCGCCGGCGTCCCGATCGCCGGCGGACGTCGGATGCAGACGGGTGCGCCTCCTGACCCTGGCCGAGCGCGAGCGCCTTCACCGGCAGTGCCGCGACGAGGTCGCGCGTCACTACCGCCGCCCCATGACGGTCACCGGATTGGCCAGTGCGCTGGGCACCTCGCCCCGTCAGCTGCAGCGCGCCTACGCGCAGGCCGGTGAGGCGTCGTTCGCCGAAGATCTCAGGCGCGCGCGCCTCTCGGCCGCGGCGGAGCTCCTGACGGCACAGCCCATAGCGGTGGGTGACGTCGGGCGGCTGGTCGGCTACCCGCAGGGCGCCCATTTCGCGCGCGCCTTCCGCCGGCGCTACGGCATGCCCCCGGCCGCATTTCGCCGCGTTGCACGAGAGGCGCGGGTGGCGCGCGAGCGCCGCGAGGATCGCCCTCCTGACCGTGCGGCGGCGACGATCCCCGGGATGGACGCCGTCGCTCTAGGCGCCGGCCGACAGCAGCCACAGACCCAGGCTGGTGAAGGCCACCATCACCGCGAGCATCCAGTACTGCGAGCGAACCGCCTCGTGCGCCCGTCGGTAGAGCACGAGCGCCCGGTCGTGAGCCAGGGCCAGTCCGGCGGCGTGACCGAGCACCAGGGCACCCACCTGCACGTACCAGATCGAGTTGGCGGAGAGCACGTTGTAGTTGATCGTCACGTCGGCGGTGCCGAACAGGTTGGTGCCGTGGCCCAGCGGGTCTGAGGCGAGGTACAGAGCGGCCTGTCCCTGGTAGATGAGCAGCGACCAGTAGTGGGCGATCACGTAGGCCAGCGCGATCGGCACCAGCGAGTGCACGAAGCTCGCCGACAGCCTGCCCGCCGTTGAGGTGCGTCCTATCGACCGCATGCCCGCGATACCCGCCCGGTAGAGGCCGGCGATGATTCCCACGGCGACCAGTAGCCCGACCGTCGCCGACAACTCAAGCGCCCCCTCCGGGCCGAAGCCCAGCGTCGAGAACAAGCTCTGCAGTTGGGGTTCGGTGGACTGCAGCCACAGCGAGCCCTGTTCGAGGCCGTCGAAGCTGGTGGAGCCGATCATCACCGCCAGCAGCGCGACAGTTCCCGGTAGGGGCTCGAGCTCAGCCACACCGCTGAGCGGCGGTCGCACGCTCAGCGTCCCACGCCGCCAGTGCCACGGCGACAGGCGCGCGCACAGGCCGAAGTAGACGCCGAAGGCGTCGCCGCGGTCGGTCCAGGTGTCTATTCCGTACAGGCTCATCCCCACCAGCTGCACCACCGCGTAGATGACCGCGAGGGCGGCCAGGGTGCTGGGCCGGTCATGCTGAACGTAGACGAGTTCCAGCCAGGCAAAGGCCAACAGTCCGACCGTCGCTGGCCAGCGCCCCAGCCGCGACGGATAGTGCATCGGCTCCGAGTCGCCTCGCGCGCCTCCTACTCTCCGGGCAAGCCAGGACACCGCGCGGGCAAGCGCCCGCCAGGGACTCAGCGCGCGGAAGACGTCACCCAGGAGCAGGCTGAGAAAGGGCGTGCCGACCCAGAAGAGCACGAAGATGAATACCGGGTCAAGGTTCCGGGTGGCTGAGATCTGCTCGCCGGCAAAGCCCGCGTACACGACCACCGCGAACAGGGCCATCCCCGCGGCGCCGCAGATGGGCTCGGTCAGCGCCGGCACGCGCAGGAGCACGCGGCCCTGGGCCCCCTCCAACCGCGGCCGGGGCCATAACGTGGCCAGGGCAACGAAGGAGATCACCAGCACCACCGCCGCACCCCACGCGAACAGCCAGCGAGGGATCGGTAGGTCTGTCTTGCCCGATATGCCGTGTGCCAGCACCGGCGCGGGCAACGCCGCGCAGAGGACCAACGTCGCCATCAGTGCCCCGCCCGCGCGCTGGCCCCGGCGCCGGACTGAGACGTGATCAGAGAGCGCTGCGTGCAGCGGTGACCTGGCCGAGCGCACGTTCAGCGCACCTGCAGGTTGGCGATCTGCTGACCGTGGCCCTCCAGCTCGACCACGTGCTCGCCCTGGTCGGTGGCGCGCAGGCTGAAGGTGACGCTGCCGTGCGCCGGGACCTCCTGCTTGAGCTCGTAGCCGTGCACGTGGATCTCGTCGCGGACATCTGAGACCACCGTGAAGGTGATGCGATCACCCTTGTTGTAGACGAGCTTCTGGATGCCGCCACGTGGCTTGCCTTTCACCACGTAGACGTACGCGTGCCCGCTGGTGCGGGTCGCCTTTGAAGACCCGCCACTCGAGCTGGCCACGACGAAGCCGACGATCACCACCAGAGCGCCGGCGGCGAGCAGGGCGAGACGGTTGTTTGTGGACATGTTTTCCTCCTGACCAAGGGGGTGGACGTTTGCGCGCTCGGGGTGCGCTTCTCACGCGCCGAACGTCCGCTTCGTGGGTGGGATCCGCTCCCCGGCTCGGGAGAGGGACCCTGGAGGCGGTTGCTCTAGCGCGACGGCGCCGCGAAGGGCGGAGGCCTCACGGCCAGCGACGCAGCGATGAGGCGCCCCCCTCGAGGCAACAGCCGCTCCCGCCCGGGTAGCGCCCCGGGTGTCGTGGAGCCGTGCGCCCGCCGCGGTTGCCCCCGCGCATGCGCGCCAGGCGCCTGGCGCCGGGATAGCGCCCCGCCAGAAGGGGCAGGGCCACGACGATGGCGGGAGCGAGGAAGAGCAGGCCCGTGTCCAGGCCGACCACCGATTGGGCCGTGGCGGCCAGCAGAGCCAGCAGGCAGGCGGCGAGCAGCACGCGGATGTCGCGACGATCCATCGGTCTGCAGACTCTACTGCGATGTCCAGCGCGTCCTTTCCACGTCGAGGCCATGGCGCTGCCTCTAAGGCAATGCTCAGCTCGTCCCTTCCACCTGGAGCTCACAGGCGCTGGCGTCGCCCGGCAGCGGTGTTCGTGTCCTTGACGCTTGTCGTGTCGTGCGGCGCCTGCGCCACCGGGCGCAGCGGTACAGCCACCGGAGGGCCCCCGGCTGGAGCGGGGTCCCAATCTGGCCCGGCGCCGCAGATCACCGAGCGCGCGCTCGCCCTGGATCGACGGCGGACCCGCCCGGTCGGGCGCGGACGCCGGTTTCGCCCGCCGCCTCGCGGCGCGCGGGTCGAGCAGGGGGCCGCCATCGGCGCCCTGCGATGTCGACCACCGGGAGGCCGCCGCTACGGCGCTCACCTGGAGCTGTTCGCAGCGGACCGCGTGGTCATCGTCCCCGCCGGCATCGGCGTGTCTGGGCCGTTGCGCCGCGACGGCGCGCGCGTAGTGGGGGGACGCTGCGTGTATCCGCTGAGCACCTCCGAGCCGACCGGGGTCATAGAGGTGCGGGGTCGTGCGGGGGCCGCGACCACCCCGACGGTGGGCGAGCTGTTCGCCGTGTGGCGCCAACCGCTCGACGCTCATCGGCTGGCGGGCTTTCGCTCCGGTCCACCGGTGGCCGCCTACGTCGGGGGACGCCGCTGGCGCGGCGATCCCCGTGCGGTGCCGCTCACCCCCCACGCCCAGATCGTCATCGAGGTCGGTCCGCACGTCGAGCCCCACCCGGCCTATCGCTTCGCACCCGGGCTGTGAAGGCGGGCCCAAGCACGCAAATGACCGCTGAGCGAACGTCTACCCTCACGAATCGACCCATGGCCCCGCTCGCGCGCACCGCTCTCGCCGACCGTCGATGGCCGATGTCCGCCCAGCGCCCGCGGCCGGCGCCTGGAGCTGCTGGTCGCCGCCGGCCCGGACGCCGCGGTGTCCGGTGGCCGACCGCCGCGGTCCTGGCCGTGCTGGCGGGCCTCCTCGTAGCCCTGACGCCGTCGAATGCGCGGGCCGATGCGGACCCCGCCAGCGACTACCTGCTGGTGGCGCCCGCGTTCTATCCCTACCAGCCGCCCACCTCCCCGACCATCCGCAAGGCGCTCGAGGGCCAGCTGGCCGCGCTGAGGGCCAAGGGCCTGAACCTGAAGGTCGCGATCGTGAACGACCCCACCGATCTCGGCGGCGTCAGCAACCTGTGGAACATGCCCGCGGCCTACGCCAAGTTCCTCGACAGCGAGATCTCCTTCAACAAGAAGCAGCCGCTGCTGGTGGTCATGCCTGCCGGCTTCGGCACCGCAGCCGTCGGTACCCCTGGGGCGCTGAGCGGCCTGGTGGCCGACGGCGCCCATGGGGCAGACGGGCTGTCACGGTCGGCGATCTCCGCCGTTGCGCGCCTTGCTCAGGACAGTGGTCGCCCGCTGCCGGTGATCACCATCCCCGCGGTGGGTGGTTCACCCGGAGGCGGGGGCGGAGGGACTTCCCCGCTGCTGACTTTCGGGGCACCGGTGATCCTGGTTGTCCTGGTCGCCGCCGGAGCGGCCGCGCGGCGGCGGCGCTCCACAGGCGGCGAAGATCACGGTTCAGCGCCCAGCGGACCACGGTCGACAGAGCCCGACCGCGCCGCCTCGCCTCATGGAGAGACGGGCGCATGAGTGGCGTACCGATGGTCCTGGCCGGGGCCTGCGCGCTGCTTGTCGCGCTGGGTGGCTGCGGGGGCTCGTCCGGCTCAGCTGCGGGGGGTGGGCAGAGCCCGGGGGGCTCGCCGGGCTCTGCACACGCCGCAAAGGGCGCGCGCGGGCCCGAGCGCGCGGTTGCCCTGCTGCGACCTGGCCCAGCCACAACGACCCGCACCGTCAGGGTGCCGGTCCTCACCTGGCATCGCGTGCACGAGTTCGCCACCGAGCTGACCAAGTCCATCCCCGACCTGACGGTCGAGCCCTCCACGTTCGCGGCCGAGGTCGACACGCTGGCGGTCCACGGTTACCACTCGATCACCCAGCGGCAGCTCTTCGACGCGCTCTATCACGGTCGCGCGCTGCCCTCCAGGCCGGTGCTGCTGACCTTCGACGACGGCTACGTAGACGATGTCAAGAGCGTGCTGCCGGTGCTCACCGCCCATCATATGGTGGCCACCTTCTACATCATCACCCGACGCTTCCACGAGCCCGGCTTTCTCACCGCCGGTGAGGTTCGTCGCTTGGACCGGGCCGGGATGGACATCGGCGCGCACACGCGCACCCACGTGCCGCTCAACGCGGTGACTACGGCCGAGATGAAGAACCAGATCTTGGGCTCACGCGATGACCTGCAGCGAGTGGTCAACCACCCGGTGCAGTGGTTCGCCTATCCCTTCGGTGTCTTCACTGCCGCGGTGGTGAGCGAGGTGCGCAACGCCGGCTTCGTGCTCGCGGTCACCACCCAGGGAGGTACGCGCGCATCGTCGGCGGCTTCCCTGACCCTGCCGCGCATCCACGTCGGCCGCGCGCAGACAGCGGCGGGTGTGCTGGCCTGCGCTCAGGCGACCACTGGCGCCTGTGGCGGCGGCGGGGGATAGCTCGCGAGCGGCGCTCGGGGTCAGGGGCGCAGAAGTATGGGTGCCCGCTCGCTCGGCGTCTCCGCCGCGGGGTCCTGCTCGTCCGCTGCACGCAACGCGCGCAGCGACAGGCGCATGAGCGTTCCCCCGCCGGGCGCGCGCTCGGCTGACACCGACCCGCCGTGACTTTCGGCCACCTGGCGCACGATCGCCAGACCTAACCCCGACCCGGGTCGCCCGCGGGCCTCGGCGCCGCGATAGAAGCGATCGAACACGTGCGGTAGGTCGTCCGCCGAGATCCCGGCTCCGTGGTCACGTACGCACAGCTCGCCGCCGGCCTCCAGAGTGACCTCCACCGGTTGATCGGGCGGGCTGTACTTCACCGCGTTGTCGACCAGGTTGTTCACCGCACGATCGATGCGCGCCGACTCGCCGCTGACCAGCACCGCCTCGGCCCGAACCCGAAACCGCCGTCCGGGGGAGTGACGCCGCGCGCGCGCGGTCGCCTCCTCGACGACAAGGTCAAGGCGCACGTCTTCCACATGCCCGCTGTGCTCCTCGCCTCGCGCGAGCTCGATCAAGTCGTTCATGAGCAGGGTCAGCTCGTCTATCTGCTCGACCACGTCCTCCAACAACTGGCTTCTTTGGGAGGCCGGCATGTCCCCGGCCTCCTGCAGGAACTCGATATTCGTACGCAGGCTGGTCACCGGCGTGCGCAGCTCATGCGATGCGTCAGCCACCAGCTGGCGCTGAGCCGTGACCGAGGCGTCCAGGGCGCTCATCGAGCCGGCCAGGGCGTCGAGCATGGCGTTGAAGCTGACGGCCAGGCGGCCGATTTCATCGTGGCCGCTGGGCTCGATGCGCTCGGACAGGTCCCGGGTGTGGGTCACGTGCTCGCTGGCCCTCGTCAGGCGCTTGATCGGTGCGACTGCGGCGCCTGCGACCAGGCGCCCCAGTAGGGCCCCCAGCGCGATCCCGCCGACGTCAAGCGCGCCGAGGATGAGGCGCAGGCGAGCGAGCAGCTTGTCGACGTCGGTCAGCGGCTGAGCGAACTGCGCGGCCCGCACGGCGGCGCCCGCCGGGCCTGGCGGACTCACGGCCAGGGCCTCGGCCAGGACGCGCAGGTGTACTCCTCGGACCCGCGCGTCGCGTAGGAAAGGCGTGCCACCGCTGACCGCCAGAGCACGCGTACGGCCGTCCACGGGAAGCTGAAAGCCCGCGTCGGAGTGCACGATCACCCGGCCGCCCCCATCGAGGAGCTGCTGGTAGCCGCGCACCTCGTTGGGCCCCGGCGGCAGTCGCGGGAACGGGTCAAAGCCCGCGTGGTCCGGTCCCTGCGCCCCGCTCGGTCGCCGTTCGGGCGGGAGAGCGTTTCGCAGCGGCGGCACCAACCCGTCGCCGCCCCCTGGCGGCAAGCCGCTCGGAGAACTGCCCGATCGAAGGGCGCCATGGGGAAAGTAGGCGTTGCGCAAGGCTCGCAGTAGGCCGGCGCCGCGATCACGGGCCCGCAGCTGGGCGTCGACCTGGGAGCGCAGCTGACCAGAGGCAAGCACGTAGGTGAGCACCGAGGCGAGTACCACCGCCACGGCCACGGCAGTGGCAGACAGGAGGGTGATGCGACGACGAAAGCTCACGAGGCGCGCAGCACGTACCCGACCCCGCGCACGGTGTGCAGCAGGCGGCGCTCGCCGCCCGCCTCGGTCTTGCGCCGCAGGTAGCCCATGTAGACCCCGAGCGAGTTGGACGTCGCCCCGAAGTCATAGCCCCAAACCTGCTCGAAGATCTGCGACCGGCTGAGGACCTGGCGCGGGTGACGCAGGAACATCTCCAGGAGCAAGAACTCGGTACGGGTGAGCTCCAGGCGACGCTGGCCTCGTCGGACCTCGTAGGCCAGGCTGTCCAGCGACAGGTCCTCGAAGCTCATGGTGCCGCCGCCGCCGTCGCCGTCGCCGTTGCGGCGCAGCAGGGCACGCACGCGGGCCATGAGCTCCCGAAGGGCGAAGGGCTTGACCAGGTAGTCATCGGCGCCTGCGTCCAGGCCCGCCACCCGATCGTCGATCTGATCGCGCGCGGTCAGCATGAGCACCGGCGTGCGATCGCCCGCGGCGCGCAGGCGTCGGCACACCTCCAGGCCGCCCAGGTGGGGCATCGAGACGTCGAGGATGATTGCCTCGACCGGCGAGTCGGCCAGCATCTGGAGGGCCTGGTGACCATCACCGGCCAGGGCCACCCGGTAGCGCTCGAGCGACAGCGCACGAGTCAGCGCCTGCTGCACGGCAGGCTCATCGTCGACCACGAGTATGCGGGCGGGATCGGGCATCGGTCAGGAGGGGCGCGCTGGCACCACTGGCCCATTGCGCCCGACGAGGCTAAACGAGGACGAAGAGGCGGTGAAGGTCAGGTGAAGTCCGGGTGATCGCCGGCGCCGCGCGACGACATTTTGTCCGACGCTGCCGAAAGCCGGCGGCCGTGACGAGGCCGCCCGGGCGACGGTTGGGGTCCCGCCCTGTGAACGACCTGCATCCAGGTCGTGAAAAGGCGGGAAACCCGGTGGTGATATCCGCCCTGTCGCCATAGCTTGGGGCGCCTCGCCGCGGAGCCGTCGGGCTCAAGGCCGGTGAGGCCCGTCGCCCGTCACCCGTCCGGAGGACCCATGCTCAAGCTGATTCTTCGCGTTGGCATCGCCGCCGCTCTGTGGGGCGCGCTCGCCCTCTTGCCCACCGCCGCAGACGCCACGGCGCCCACCGCTCCGCCCTACCCGGTGACCAGTCCGTACCTGTCGGGGGCGACGACCGCGACGCCAATTCAGCATCTGGTCGTGATCTTTCAGGAGAACGTGTCCTTCGATCACTACTTCGGCACCTACCCCCACGCGGCCAACCCCGCCGGGGAGCCCGGCTTCACGCCGGCGCCGGGCACGCCGGTGCCCGACAACTACGCCGCCAACCCCGCGCTGCTGACGGCCAACAAGAACGCGGTGCCGCCGTTCCGCCTGGGGCGCAATGAGGCTGTGAGCTGCGACCAGAACCACGACTACTCCGATGAGCAGAAGGCCTTCGACGGCGCGAACGGCGGCAACACCGCTGCCCTGGACCAGTTCGTGCCGGTCAACGGCGCCAACAAGCAGACGACCAACTGCCGTCAGGGCCCCGGCCAGGTGATGGGCTACTACGACGGGAACACCGTAACCGGCCTGTGGAACCTCGCCCAGCACTTCGCCATGAGCGACAACTCGTTCAGCACCACATTCGGGCCCTCGACGCCCGGGGCGCTGAACCTCGTGGCCGGCCAGACGCACGGCCTGGACCCGGCCGCGAACCTCAACAACCCGGGCAGCGGGGGAAACGTCGGAAGCGACGGGTCCACCGTCATCGGGGACCCCGATCCGTACCAGGACGACTGCTCGAAGTCCTCGCGTGCGCAGGTGCGCATGACCAGCTCGGCCTCCGGCTCGAACGGACCGCTGACCATCGGCGACACCCTCAGCGCCCAGAACATCAGCTGGGGCTGGTTCCAGGGCGGTTTCCGGCCTACTGCGGTCAGCAGCACAGGCGTCGCGACCTGCGGCTCGAAGCACAAGAACCTAGCCGGCAACTTCGTGAGCGACTACAACCCCCACCACGCGGCCTTCCAGTACTTCCCGACGACCGAGAACCAGCACCACATCTCTCCGAGCACCCCCGACCAAATCGGCCAGAACGACACTCAGGGGATCAATCACCAGTACGACTCGTCGGACTTCTACGCGTCGCTGCAGAACCACAACCTGCCGGCCGTCTCCTTCCTCAAGGGAGCCAACTACCAGGACGGTCACGCGGGGTCCTTTGAGTCCGATCCGCTGGGCGAGCAGACCTTCCTGGCCGACACGATCAACGCGCTCCAGAAGTCACCGGAGTGGAGCAGCACGGCCGTGGTCATCGCCTACGACGACTCCGACGGCTGGTATGACCACGCGTTCCGCGCGCCCGTGAACCCCTCCAGCGACTCTGCGTATGACTTTCTCAACCGCGGGACGAGCTCCCAGGGGTCGGCCTGTGGCACGGCGGGCAGCGGCAACGCCCTCAGCGGCGGTCCCCTTGGCGGCTTCCCCGACCGCTGCGGTCCCGGCCCGCGCCAGCCCCTGCTCGTGGTCTCCCCATGGGCCAAGCAGAATTACATCGACCACGCGTTCACCGACCAAACCTCGATTCTCAAGTTCATCCAGGAGAACTGGGGGACCGGCGGCCTGGGCAACGGCGCCTTCGAGTCGCTGTCAGGCCTCAAGCAGGACGGCAGCCAGGCCGGGGTGGAGACGGGCGACCTGATGGGCTTGTTCAACTTCGACCCGGCCGCCCCGCGCGCCCAGGCGACGCTGATCGATGATCAGACCGGACAGGTAGTGCCCCAGCCAGCCGGCAGCCCCGGCACGCCCGGTCCGCAGGGCAAGCCGGGAGTCAACGGGCAGAACGGCGCCAACGGCTCCCCGGGAGCGCAGGGTCCGCGCGGGCCGCGAGGCCGGCGGGGGCTCCCGGGTCGTGCGGCGCACGTGCTGTGCCACGTCACCCACCACCGCAACCGCTTCACGGTGTCCTGTGTGCAGGCCGGGGGTCGTCGTCGTCGCGCAACGCGCGGTCATGCGCGGGTGCTTCTGCGGCGCGGTGCCTCGGTGGTGGCCCGCGGCAGCGGGCCGCTGGGCCGGGTCACCCTGCATCACCGCGGTGGGTTGCGACACGGGCTGTACCTGCTGGACGTAAGCGTCCCGGGCGCGGCGCGCGACCGGCAGGTGATCCGGCTCTAGGGCAGCGCCTGACCGGGCGCGTTGATCTGACAGTAGTCGGTGCGCGCCTCGACCGCCTCCGCGCCGGGACCGGTCAGCCCGGGGCAGAAGGTGGGAGGGTCGAGCGGCGCGGTGGCGGAGCCGGGCGCGTTCACAGGGAGCAGCGCCCGCACCGCGGCGGCGGCGCGCTCGGGGGTGTCGGCGCGCACATCGACCGCCAGGTGCCCGGTGTACAGCTCGACTGCGCGTCCGCCGTTGAACACAGCGGCGGGGACCCCGCGCACCATCACGTTGCGCTGAACGCCCAGCGGAGCATTGAGCTGGGCGCGGTAGACCGTCGTGGTGACCTGCAGGGGCAGCGTGCAGGTTCCCGTGTGCAGGGCGCCCTGGCCCGGGTCACAGTTGCCGTAGTACAGGCTCTCACCGAGCGAGCTGTCGTAGTTCTTGCGACCGTCAGCCGCGGTCAGCGGGTTCCCGTCGAAGGACGGTCCAGTCCAGTAGAGCCGAAAATAGGGAAAGGTCTGCGCCTCCTGGAGGGTGCCGCGCGCCAGCGGGGGCGGCGAGCGCGAGGACGCGCAGCCCGTGAGCGAAGTGGCGCAGCACAGGCCCAGCAACCACGGGGCGCGGCGGACGAGCTGCGCAGTCGGAAGCCGCAAGGGGAACATGCGGCGTGATTATGCGTTCTGGAGGAGGTGTGCACTTGGCAGAATGCACGCCGGGCCATGGCACGTACACCCCCTGATCTCAGTCCGCCTCACCGCCACGACCGCGCGACACGCCGCGTGAGACCGGTGCCGCCAGGTCGTTACGCGCGCCGTCGCGCTGGGGCACTGGGTGTACTCGTGCTGCTGGTGGTGCTGGTCGCGGTCGCCGGGGGACGCCATCGCTCGGCGGGATCGCCCGGCGCGCATCACGCCCACTCTGGGGTCCAGATTCCCCGTGGAGCGGTACGCCTGGCGCGGGAGGACCGAGCCGTCGCCAGCGTGCTCGCCTATACGTCCTACGTCTCGCAGGGCAGCGCGCGTCACCGCGAGGTCGCGCTGACGTTCGACGACGGGCCCGGCCCGTTCACCCCGCAATTGCTGCTCGAGCTGAACCGACTGCACGTCCCCGCCACCTTCTTCGTGGTCGGCCGTGCGCTGCGCGACTTCGGCGCGACGCTGCCAACGGAGCTCCAGGGCGATTTCGTGGTCGGTGATCACACCGAGAATCACCCGTTGCTCTCTCGCCTTCCGCTTGCGGTGCAGAGCCGGGAGATCCTCGGTCAGGCCCAGGACATCCAGTCCTATGAGGCGCCGTTTCCCCATCTGTTCCGGCCCCCCTACGGGGGGTTCGGGCCGGGTACGCTCGACCTGCTGCATCGCTACGGGATGCTCATGGTCCTGTGGAGCGTGGATACGCGCGACTACACGCTTCCTGGAGTGCCGGTCATCGTGCAGCGAGCCCTGGCGGGAGCGCGGCCCGGGGCAATCCTGCTCATGCACGACGCTGGGGGACCACGCAGCCAGACGGTGGCCGCCCTTCCCGAGATCGTCGCAGGCCTGCGCCGTCGACACCTGCGTCCGGTGACCGTGCCCCAGCTGTTGCTCGACGACCCGCCCCCGCCGGGCCAGCCCCTGCCCCACAGTCTGGCCGGACCGGCGGGCTGAGGCGGTGGCTGTCGCTCAAGGTGCGCTGCAATTCTCGCCCTTGCGCCCTCGTCGGCGCGGCGGGCCGTGGCGCGCGCTGGTCTGTCTCGGTGCGCTGCTGGCCCTGGTACTCGCGCTGTGCGCGGGTTTCGGCTGGATGTACGCGCTGCGTGCCCTCGGCGCGTTTGCCCTGGGCCCAGGTCAGAGCGACGCGCTCCCACTCCTGCAGCTGGCCGGGGCGTCCACGCAGCCCTTGGTCCGTGTGCTCCTGGCCTGGGGCTCGGTCGGCCTGGTCGCCGGAGTGGCGCTGGGGGGACTGAGTCGTCCGTGGCGCCTGGGCGTCGCGCTGGTTGCTGCCCTGGGTCTGCTCGCGTTGGCCTCGCAGGCGGCCTTCGCCGTCGCACACACGCTCAACTTCACTCACATCCTCTTCACGCGCCGCCCGGGCTCGGGCATGCTGGTGGAGGCGCTTGCCTTCGCCGTCGGTGCTGGCGTCCCACCCGCGCGCACTCGTGGGGAGGTGAGCCACCGCTTCTCGCGCGGTTAGGGCTCACCGCCGTGGTCAGACTTCGGTGTGCGTGTGCTTGTCGATCTCGGCCTGGGCCGCGGCCAGCGGCCTGACGCAGGCGAGTACGATCACCACCGCCGCCCCGTGAAGGACCACGGTGCTCGCTTGGGTACCAAACGACTCCCCGAACGCGACGAGGCCGCCCATCACCGAGACCAGAGTGGCGAAGGCGGTCATGAGCGAGACCGCGGTCACCGGACCCGCTTCACGCAAAGCTCCCTGCAGGCCGATGAAGCCGGTCAGTGTGCCTGCCAGAAAGAGCGCCGTCCACGGGGACAGCAGGGCGGCGACGCCCTGCGCCGACCAGCGCACCGACAGGGCCTTAACCGCCGCGTCGCCCACGCCGTAGGCCAGACCCGCCCCGACGGCACGAACAGCCGCAGAGGTGCGTGAGGCGCAGGTCACAGCGGCCACGAGGAGGGGCAGCATGGTGGCGTAGAAGATGAGCTCATGCAGCTGCTCGCGGCGGTCAGGCAGGCCGAGCGGCAATACCGCGAGCGCCGCGGCCATCGCGCCCACGGCGACGGCCTCCCGACGGGTGACGGTGTGACCGAACAGGCGCGAGGCCAGGGGCACCGACAGGGCCAGGCCACCCGCGGCGAAGGCCTGGACCAGCGAGAGCGGAGCGACGGCCACGGCGGCGACCTGCACGGCGAACCCGCCGATGCCGAGCGCTTGTCCCCGACGCCAACGACGGCTGCGAAACGATGCCCGCAACAAGGCTGCACGCCCGCGCCCCAGGACGACGATGTCACCCAGCGCGCTGTGCTGAAGCAGGTAGCCGAGGTTGATCGCTGCAGCTGAGGCGACCGCCGCGACCAGGCCCGCGATCAGCCCGGGGCCACCCTCACGCACCCGGCCTCCGGTGGGAGGGGCTCAGCCCCGACGGCACAGTGCCGGCGGCGCGCCGTGAGCGGTGCCTCGCTGGACCCGACGACGCGCCGCTGCCCGTATCGCGCAGACAACGTAGCGTGACCGCCTGCGCGCGGCGCCGTACCCCGTGGCGGGCGATCGCGATGACGTAGGGCAGGCGGCGGCAGAGCAGGGGTGCGATCGCGGCCAACGGTGTGTGCCCAGACCCATAGGCCACCCGGCAGTTGTAGGCCAGGTGCGAGTCGATGATCCGCGTGCCGCGCGCCGAGACACCCGCCGTAAGTGGGGCCGCGGTGCGTAGGGCAGTTTTGGTGGCAGCGCGGCACACCTTCAGCAGGGCGGTGTGCTGGCGGGCCTGCTGCCTTTGAAAGGCCAGAGCCGCCAACGCCGCGAGGTGCCCCTGCGCGGCGGCTCTGCGCGCCGCGGCGCCTGACAGGCGCAGCACCGGGCGTGGAGCGCGGCGCAGGTCCCGTGAGGCGACCGTGAGCATCTCGTCGACGTGCGCGTGCCACAGAGCCCAGTCGTGCGAACCGGGGTAGACCCGGGAGGTCGCCTGGGCACCCGCGGCGCGCAACAGCTCGACCATGGCGGGGAGCTGGCGGCTCTGGGGGTCGCGCACGCCGCTGTAGAGAAACGCGCGCAGGCCCAGGCGCCGGACCTGGGGAGCAAGCGTGGCCGCGTATTCCAAAGGGCTGTTGGCGGCCAGCTGGGCGGCGCTGGCGCGCGCGAAGGCGGCGAAGCGATTCTGTACGTAGTAACCCGACCAGGACTCGATGCCGGCAAAGGTGTCGACGTGATGCAGGCCGACGTTGATGGCGCCGTAGCCCCCCTCCGAGTAGCCCCCGAGCACGCGTGCCGCGCGCGTGGGCAGGGCGGGAAAGCGCGCGTCCAGGTCGCGCACGACGTCGAGCACGTAGCTCTCGAAATTCCCGCGACCGGCGTTGGCCCACTCGCTGTTGGAGAGCAGGCTTCCGCCGATGCGCCCGTCCGGGAAGGCCAGCAGCATCGGGCGCACCCGGCCGCGGCTGATCAGCGTGTCCAGGCGGACGTCCATGTCGGCGATACGCACGAAGTTCTGCGGGCGCCCGGGTGACCCGTGCAGCAGGTAGAACACCGGGTAACGCCGGGTCGGGGAGAAGCTCGTCGGCACGTAGACCTGATACTCGGCCATGCGCCCCAGCGCCGGGGAGAAGAAATGCTCGGTGATCAGACGGCCCGCCGGCACTCCGGGCGGGCGCTCTCCGATGGCGAACCCGCGGTGCTGGTAGTAGGCGTCCAGGTAGCGCGCGGCCGACCCCAGCCCGACGCCCACCCAGACCACGGCGAGCGCGGCCGTGATCGCGCGCGTATGAGCAAGCCCGTGGCGGCGCGCGGGCTTGCGAGAACCACTGGTCAGGGCCATCAGCCGATCCCGGATGGCCGGAAGGGTCGTCCCAGCGCCGGCGTGGGCCGGGGCGTGGCCGACCCCGCGTTGGCGCCACGCGGCCCGGGGAGGTAGGCCTCGGCTTGCAGCACCCGCAGGCCGACCCGAGGCAGGCGCGTGCGGGAGTCATATACGAGAAAGCGTGGCCGCCATTCGGGCAGGAACTTGTCGTTGAAACGGACCAGACGCTCCATCTGAAAGCGATTTCCCAGGAGGCCGAGCAGAAAGCGTGCGAGTCGCCGGTGGGCCTCGAGCTCAGCCGCCTCGGCGGCCATGAGGTGGGCAAAGCCAGCAAAGTTCAGGCTGACCTCGCTCACGCTTCGCTCGCGGGCGACCTCGAGCGCGCGCACGACGAGGGCCTCGTTGAGTCCGTTGGGCGTCTCGCCCACACGGCGCATCGAGTCCAACGACAGTCCGCCGCGGTGCTCGATGAAGCGCACGAGTGCGCACAGCGCGCCCGTCGGGCTGCGCCCCAGGAGGTAGAGATCGTCCGGCCGGCGCTCAGCCTCCCACGGTCCCATGCCCATGGCAAAGCCGATTATCCGGCGCTGCTGAGCGCGCCAGCGCACTTCCAACTCGCCGATCTCGCCTTGGAGCTCAGGCGTCAGGGCCTCGCCCGAGACGGCCTGAACGACCCAGCCCCGGCGGCCGATCCGCTGCACGGACTGGCGCAGCTTACGCATGCGCCTGCCCTCAAGCGAGAACCTGTTCGGATCAACGAACGCCTCGTTGCCGATATGCAGGTGGCGCAACCCCAGTGCTCGGTAGGGGGTCAAAAACCGAGCCGAGGCGCCCCACATGACAACCTCCCAGCCCCGCCGCTGGGCGAGAGCCAGGAAGTCCTTCACCAGCGCGGGAGCCATACCGCCGGGAGCCACCGGATCACCGGATATGACGGCAGTTTCGCCCAGCACCCGGTAGGCGAGCACACCGCCGGCGTGGAAGTGGAACGCCTTGTCCTCACGCAGGATGAAGGGGCTGAGGCTGTCGCTTCCGTGCCTGGAAATGAGCGCGCGCGCCGCGGCGTGCTCGGTCTCGCTGTGGCCGTAGACCCCACGGGCCGGGCGCAACAGCGCGCGTACGAGCAGCAGCGAGGTCAGCATTCCGGCGAGCACGAGCACGTCCAGCGCGAACATCCACTCGTCGCCGAGTCCCATCGGACCTCCGCCCAGCGCGTTGTGTAGCGCGTCGCCCACGGTGCGCACATGACTGGTGGTGAGCAGGCCGACCAGCAGCACCGTGTAGGTGCCCGCCCAAATGCCCACCAGGGCGAGCGCGATCGGCAGGCGACGCCTGGCCGTGGTACCGAGGACGAAGGCGCTTCGCCCGAGCAAGAGAACAGCGGCGAGGGTCACATCGAGCAGCGTTTCCTCGTAGTCCAGACCCTTGACCAGATTGAGCATGGCGAGCAGACAGAGCAGCATCACAGCGAGCTCAAGCGCTCGCCGCGTCCCCCGCCACACGCTCGGGACGAGAGCGAGCAGCAGGACGCCGGAGAGCAGGGCCAGCACGTGGGCCAGCGAGGGCAGGCTGCGGGGAGCCAGGGCAGAGATGAGCGCCTCGCGGCCGGGCTCGTTGGGCGTCGCCGCTGACAGAAGCGCTTCGATGGCCACGATGCTCAGTGCCAGCGCCGCCACCAAGCGGACGGCCGACGGATAGGTCATGCGCACCGTGTGATTTAACATCGAGCGGCGCGAGTATAGGCCCGGGTAGGACGCTCCGGGTGCGCCTAACTGATACGCAACGGCACGCTCACGCCAGGGCTCGACGGTGTCCGACGAATGACTGGGCTAGACCTGGGCGTAGGTGTGTTCGACCTCATGGTCGCGGCGCGGGCGCAGGGGTTGTGTGGCCCGTGCGCGGGGGACCGAGGCCCGACGCAGGCCCGCGAACAGCCACACGTCCAGGGCGCCCAGCAGAGCCACCAGCACGGCAATGGCAGCCGCGGCGCCGCCCACCGCCAGCGAGGTCGGACCCCGCGGGAAGGCCGATGGGAGCCCATAGCGCGGGGTAGCCGCGAACTCGTCGCGGGCCACGGCCCAGGCCGGCTTGGGGGTGCCGTCATATCGCAGCAGCCCCTTGTGGTGAACGGAGTCGCGGGGCAGGTCACCGCGGTTGGCCCCGCCGTTCCAGAACGGCTTGACCGCGAACTCCCGCAGCGTCCAGTAGATGGCACCGTCCACGAAGCCCAGGCGATGCACCGTGTCAAGCGTGCTGCGTACGTACGAACTCTGAAAGGCGAAGGTCTGCTTGACGGTGCTTGGTCCTTGCACCGTAGCCTCGGCACCGAACTCAGTCATAACCAGGGCCTTGTCGGGGTAGGAGCGCCGAAGCCCGCGAAGATAGGGCGCCAGGTCGTTCAGGCGAGCGGTCGAGTGCGGGGCTCTACCCACGTACCAGCCGAAGTAGTTGTTGACACCCAGCAGGGGAAAGGTCCTGTAGGCGGCCTGCCGCCGGTAGCCGGGAAGGCTGAGCAGGTCCAGGGAAGCCGGGACCGTGGGGTCAAGGTCACCGGCGAGCGCCCCGGCGCCCAGCAAATACGTGCGTGTGCCGGGGGTCGTGTCGGGAGTCGGGGAGAGCTCGTTGGCCACGGAGTGGGTGATGACCGACGGGTGGATTCGATCCTGTAGCACCGTTCCACGCAGGGTCGCCAGGGCGGCCTGGCGCTCGGGGCGGGTGACCAGCCGATCGTCACGGTGGTAGATCGGCGCCTGACTCCAAACGAGGATGCCGGCACGGTCCAGGCGATCGAGCAGCCGCGGGTCCAGGCCGTACTGGGCGCGCGTCGCGTTGGCATGAACGGCCTGTAGCTCGGAGACGATCGCGTCCATGTCGTTGGACCCGAGCGCGGCCCCGCGACCGGGAAGGTCCTCTTGGATGGAGGCGCCGCTGAGCTTGATGGGGCTGCCGTTGAGCAGCAGGTGCCCGCCCGACACGCTGACCTGGCGCAGACCGACGTTCAGCGAGTTCACCTGGGTCACGTGATTACCCGCGAGGGTGCTGACCCGCGCCCCGTAGAGCGCCGGGTGCCCCGGGGCCCACAGCGAGGGCGCGCCGCTCACCGGGAAGCTGAAGCGCACGCGACTGGTCTGACCTGGGGCCAGCACTGCGGCGCGTTGTCGGTAGGTGGTCGCGACGCCACCGTGTGGGGCCGAGAGGTCTACCTGCACACTCGTCGCGGTCTGGACCGAGGACTGGTTGGTCAGCCACCCGTCAAAGAGCACGCGCGCGGTGCAGCGCTCGGGCGCCTGGCAGTGGAGGACGGGGAGCAGAGCCAGATCGCGATTGATCACCGGACCCTGGGCCACCAGCTCCACCGGGCGCGTGATACCGCCCCAGTTCCACCAGCCCTCCCGCGGCTCGGCGCCCTTGCGATTGTCAACGCGCACGACCAGGGTGTTGGCCGCACCCCGACGCAGGACCCCGGCGGGCAGGGAGAAGGGCACGTAGGGGTCGGCGCTCGCGCCCAGCAGATGACCGTTGAGCCACACCCGTGCCTGTCTGCGCACCTGGCCGAAGTGCAGAGCCCAGGAGAAGCCGGCCGGCGTCGATGGGGTCGCGAACGTCACCCGATACCAGCCGACCGTGCCGGCGAACAGCGCGGGCAGGGGGCGCGCGTCGAACACCGAGGGCACGCCCACCGCGGCCCAGCCGGTCCGATTGCTTGGATTCTGCCAGCGCTCGGTGGTCCCGACGGCGTGTGGATCGCCGCGATACTGCCAGCCGGCACTCAGGGTTATCGACGCCGGTGGCGGGGCGCCGGACGGACGCGCAGACGCCTTGTCGGCCCCGAGGCCCGTCGAGGCCACCGGACCCAGCACAGCGGCTGCACTGGCGAGCGCGACGAGCAACAGCCGGGGCGAGACGGGCGCGCGCAAGGCGCAGATGATCGCGCATGCGCGACCTTGCTGGCGCTGGCGACCGTCATGCTTACCCCGATGCTGCCCGCAGACGGCCCAGGGCTGAGCCACGTGGTCCCACCATTCGCGTCGGTGGCGGACACCGTCCGGGCGTTCACCGACGCCGCGGCCTCCTTCTTCACCGGCCTGGCGCAGGTGCGCCTGGGCGACCTGGGTCTCGCTTTGGCCATGTTCGGTGTCTATCTGCTGCTCCGCGCCCGGGCTTCCTTCAATGCCCTGCGTGGCGCGTTCCCCGATCAGCCGATCGCCTTTCGCAGGGTGTGGGGGGCTTACGTCGCGGCGTACGGACTGAACGGTGTGGTGCCGGCCGGCGGCGGCAGCGTCGTTCAGGTCGTGCTCACCCGGGCCTCGATCGCCGGCGCCGGCTACGCCGCGGTCACCGCTGCTCTGTGCGTAGTGCTCGTCTTTGACTCGGTGGCCTGCGCCGCTTTTCTGATCTACGCCTTCACCCAGGAGGTGTTTCCACGCCCGGCCGACTTCGCCAGCTTGAACTCCTTTGATATCTCGTTCTTCGCGGGCCACTTCGGCCTGACCCTGTTCGTCATCACGGCGGGAATCGTGGCCGCGCTGACCCTGTACGCGTGGGCGTCCGCCCACTATGCGCGCTTTGGTGAGGATCTCCGGCAGGGCTTTGGCATCCTGCGCAACCGTCGTCGCTACCTGCTGGGCATGGCTCTGCCCCAGGCCGCCGCCTACGCGTCGCGGATCGGCGCCTACTGGTTGATGCTCGACGCCTTTCGCATCGGCGGTTCGCTGCGGGGGGCGGTGCTCGTGCTTGCCGTGCAGGTCATCGCCGCGATCGTCCCGTTCACTCCGGGCGGGGCCGGGGTGGTACAGGCCCTGCTGGTCGTCGTGTTCGCCGGTGCGGCGTCTGAGGACACCGTCGCCGCTTTCTCGGTCGGTCAGCAGATCGCCGTGGTGGCGTTCACCCTGGCTCTCGGCTTCGGCGCGATCGCGCTGATCTTCCGCTACCGCAGCTTCCGCGCGGTACTGCGCGACACTAGGGCCACGCGCGCCGCGGACAAGGCCGAGGAGGCGCTGACCGGCTCGGCGGCCCTGTGATCGACAGCGTCACCGCGCCTCGTACGGGCGCCCTGATCCCCTCGCGGCGCGCGTCGCGGGGGCGAACGGGAGCGCTGCTGGCGGCCGTCGTGGCGCTCGCGGCCTGGGCGATCGTGTACCCACCGGTGGCGGACCTCGCGGGGCAGACCTACCGCGTGGATCTCTTCGCCCGCGCGGGACCTCTGCTGTGGGACAACGGCTGGTTCGGCGGCCACTACCTACCCGCCTACAGCCTGCTCTCGCCGCCGTTGGGAGCTCTCCTGGGACTGCGTGTGCTGGGTATCGCCTGCGTGCTGAGCTCGGTGGTGCTGTTCGGCAACCTGGTCGCCCGTCGTCCCCGGGGCGGGCCGGCAACCGCGGCCTTTGCGCTGGGCGCCAGCGCCGACGTGTGGATCGGGAGGATCACCTTCGCCCTGGGTGTGACCCTGGCTCTCGCGGCTGTGCTCGCGCTGGTGCGAGCACGCAGGTGGCCGGCGGGCGTCCTGTCGGTCCTGTGCGCGGCGGCCAGCCCGGTCGCCGGGCTGTTTCTGACCCTGGCCGCGCTGGCCCACGCGGTCGGCGAACGCCGTCTGACCGCGGGGGCGCTGCTCGGCGCCCCCGCCCTGGCAACGGTCCTGCTGCTGGGATCGCTCTTCGGTGACGGCGGCCAGGAGCCCTTTCCCGCGACCTCCTTCGCCGCCGCCCTGGCCGCCGCGGTGGGCGTTCTCGTTCTGCTCCCAAACCGCGAGCACACGATGCGCTGGGGCGCCGCGCTGTATGTCGGCGCGGTGCTCCTGGCGCGGCTCATCGCCTCGCCCATGGGCAGCAACGTTGCCCGCCTGGCCGTCCTGCTCGCCGGCCCGCTGCTCCTGCTCGCTGGCTTGCCCCGTGGCCGCGACCGGGCGACCGGTGTGGTGGCCGCCCTTACCCTGCTCACCGTGTGGACGGCCTGGGGTCCCGCGCGCGAGGTGCTGAAGGTGCGCTCAGATCCCTCCACCACGGCCGCCTACTACCGTTCGTTGCGTACGTTTCTGATGTCGCGGTTGGGTCCGGCGCGCGTGGAGGTGCCGGTGACCCGCTCGCACTGGGAAACGCACTTCCTGGCGCGTGACTTCGTCCTCGCCCGCGGCTGGGAGGGGCAGCTGGACCGACAGCGCAACGCCCTGTTCTTCGACGGGCGGTTGTCGCCCTCGACCTATCGGGAGTGGCTGTACGGGCTCGCGGTGCGCTACGTCGCCGTGCCCGACGCGCCCCTCGGGCCAGCCGGACTCCCCGAGGCGCGGCTGATCGCCTCTGGACCCTCCTTCTTGCGCTCGGTGTGGCGCGGAGACCATTGGCGGGTCTACGAGGTCCTCGGCGCGCCCGGCCTGGTCTCGAGTGGGGCTACGCTGAAAAGCCTCGGACGCCAGAGCTTCACCCTGGACGCGCGCACGCCTGGTGACGTCATTGTGCGGGTGCGTTACTCGCCCTACTGGACGGTGACCGCGGGTTCGGGCTGCGTCACGAGGGCCTCTGACGACTTCACCCGTGTGCGGCTCCGTCGCCCCGGCCGGGTAAGGATTGCCGTGCGCCTGCATCCGCTACGGGCGGTGCTCGGTGCGCCAAGGTGCTAGGGCCGTTCACAGCGCTGATGGGCCCGGGTGGGCGGTAGGGTCCGCGGCGCATGCGCGGTGGGCCGAAGACCGACCGCCGCTGCGGGGCCGGTGCCGGCCGGGCGGCGACCGGCGCGAGCGCCCTGGCGGTGTGCGCGGTCGTGCTCAGCGCCTGCGGCGGCGCTTCGCGGCCCGCGAGCACCGGTTCGAGCGCGAGCAAACCAACGGGCGGCCTGCGTTGGCTGGTGCGCACCGGTGGCCCCGCTCCGACGGTGGTCCAGGAGAACGCCAGGCCGGGTACGCGCGCCTGGCGTCTGCCGGGGCCTCCCGACTCTGGCGGTGGCGTGGCGCGCGGGCCCGTGGAGGGCTACGTGGCCGAGCAGGCGGTGGCGCCCGGTCAGAGCGAGCGCATCTATGTGCGCGCCCCAGGTGCACGCAGCGTACGCGTGGACATCTATCGCATGGGCTGGTATGGCGGGCTCGGTGGTCGCCTGGTGGCGCGCAGCACGCATCTGCCCGTAGACGCGCAGCCACCCTGCGCCCATCGTTCGCGTACCGGCCTGACCGAATGTCGCTGGCATCCGACGCTCACCTTCACCGTTCCTGCGGCCTTGCCCAGCGGCGTATACATCGCCAAGCTGAGCGCCGGCGCCGCCCAGCGCGACTGCCTGTTCGTGGTGCGTGAGAGCCGCGCCCCGCCGGCGCCGGTGCTCATGGAGCTCCCGACGGCCTCCTACGAGGCCTACAACGCGTGGGGCGGTGACAGCCTGTATCCCGGCGGCGCCCGCCCCGTCGGCCTCACCGCGAGTACCCAGGGGGTGGAGGTGTCCTACGACCGCCCCTACGACAGCATCACCGGAGCCGGTCAGTTCTTCGCTCGCGACGTGGCCTCGGTGCGCTTCCTCGAGCGTTACGGCTACAGCGTCGCCTACACGACGATCGAGTCGATCGACTCCGACCCCGGGCAGGTCCAGGGGCGCCGGGCGATCCTCGACGTCGGTCACTCCGAGTATTGGTCACAGGGCGCTGCGCAGGCCCTGGGGCGCGCGATCGATCACGGCACCAGCGTGCTGTTCCTGAGCTCGGACACGCTGGCCTGGCGGGTTCGCTTTGCCCCCGCGACCCGCGCCTCTAGTGAGGGCACGAGCGCGGCCCACCGCATCGAGAGCTACAAGGAGCACGTCGCCTCCGATCCGGTCCACTCTCCAAGCTCCGGAGCGTTTCCCAGCCTCGGCGCGGCGCTGACGGGCAGCGCCAATAACGGTTGCATCACGCCCCGCATAGCCCGCGCGGGACCGCCGACTTACCGTTACTACGCCTGGGCGCCGGCGCCCGGTCTGCAGCCGGCGTGGCTGTTCGCCGGTACGCACATGACGGCGGCCACCCGCATTGCCGGCATCGTCGGCTATGAGCTCGATCAGCGCACCCCGGATGCGCCACCGGGCACCACCGTGGTGGGAGGGGGCACCGCCACGTGCATGTCCGGTCCCGGCGTGACCGGCCACGAAGCGCAGAGCACGCTGTACGCGACAAAATCGGGTGCCACGGTTTTCGCGACCGGCACCTTGGGTTGGGAGCTGGCCCTCTATCCCGTGGCAGACGCCTCGCCCGACGCGCCGCACGCCTCGGACGCGCGGGTGGTCAGGATGACGATGAACGTGCTGGCACACGCCGGCGTGAACGCGAACGGATCGGGCGCCGGCTGAGAGGCCACCGGCCGGGGTGGGGACGGTGGATGTGCCGCGGGTCGAGGCGGGCGACGCAGCGCCTGCCGGCGGTGGCGGGCTCGGGCGCGCGCGCGGCGATGTCTGGCAGCCGCCGCTCGCGCTCGGGCTCGGGCTCGGGCCCTGGCAGCCGCCGCGGCTCGGGGACGTGACGTGTGTGGGGAGGGCCTGGGCCTGGGCCGCGCGGTGGGCGTCCGCGCCGGAGCCGGAGCGGACCGAGCACCCCCTGGGGGGCGGGCGGCGCTGGACCGAGTCGTGTAGGAGTACAGACTGGTGTAGCCGGTGACGAACAGACGCACGCCGTCTGAGATCACGGGATCGAAGGATCCGGTGTTCAGCTGGAACACCTTGCGGCCTGTAGAGATGCCCAAACCGATCGTCTGGCGCCGCCCGAGGTTGGCGAAGTAGACCGTGCGACCCACCACGGTGGCCGAACCCGAGATCCGGCCCCCGGCCGCGTACGTCCAGCGCACACGCCCCGAGCGAGCGTCCAGCGCGTAGAAGTTGCCGTCGTAGGAGCCCGCGTAGATCGTCGGCCCGAGCCCGGGCGCGTCGGCCACGGCGGGGGAGGAGTAGACGTATGCGCCGGTCTGCTTGGCCCAATCCAGACGCCCGCTGGCGGCGTCGTAGGCATACACGCGTCCGTCGGTGTTGCCCAGGTACATACGCCCGTAGACCACTGCGGCGGTGGCGTAGAACTGCCCGTTGCCCAGGACAGCGCCGCCCGATCCGCTCGCCCAGACGCGGTGTCCGTCGCGCTCGTCGATGGCCTGCACCTGACCGCCGTAGTCGCCGAAATACAGCCGTCCGTTGCGCGCCGTGGGCGACGCCTTGACGGCGCCGGCGGCGCGATAGGTCCACAGGAGCCGCCCGTCATGCTCACTCAGGGCGTACACGGTGCCGTCCTGTGAGCCGATGAAGACCCGACCGCCATCGAGCATTGGCGATGACTCGGTGGGACTGGGCAGATTGCGCGACCAGATGATCCTGCCGTTGGCGCTGTTCACGGCGCTCACCCTCCCGTTCTGCGAGCCGCCGCCGCGCTTGAGCACCGTGGCGTAGACCGCGCGGCTGGTGACCGCGGGGCTGGACGCCGAGAGGACGCCCAGGCGCCGGCTCCACATGGCGCGCCCGGTGTACTTATCGATGGCCACCAGCACGCCGTTGTCCCCCAGCTGAAACAGGAGCTTGTCCCACATGACGGGCGGGAACTCGAGCACCGTCCGGCCCTCGTGGCCCCACTCGCGACGAAAAGGACCATGCAGGCTGGCCGGGGCGGGAAAGAAACGCGTGTGCTGTGGTGTGTAGCCGTACAGCGGCCAGTTCACATGCCTGACCGCCCGCGGAGCGGGCGCGACCGGTGCCTCGGGTACGAAGCGACCCTGGGAGTGATAGATGTCGCCGGTGCGCTGGTGGTAGTAGAGATCGGCACCCAGCGCGGCGCCTGCGGCGGTGAGCAGGGCCAGGGTCAGGGCGATCAAGATGCGTCGAGAGCGCAAGCGAGGATGACGGTTGCAGGCGATTACAGCGGCGTTCGGCGGCGGCCTGCTCAGCCCTGCCGCCGGGTCGGCGGCAGCCCCAGGCTGACCGGCTCAGGCCGCGATCGAACCTGATGATGACGGGCCGGCCACCGAGGCCGGCGTACCGTCAGGGTGCGGGCCGCCCTGCGCGGTCGCCGTTGGCCCAGCGCGCCGCCGCGTACGCGCGCCGCTCACGGAACGGGGGACGTTGCGCGCGGTACCCCCCGCCGCTCTCATGAGTACGCGTGCGGTCGCGAGCAGCCCCAGCCACAGCAAGGCGATCGACAGGGGGGCCAAGGTCAGGCCAAAGCACAGAGCCAGCAGATCGTGACCGGAAGCCAGAGCCCAGCTCCAGAGCAGGTAGTCGGCTCCCGCTAGCAGGAGCACGATGCCCAAGGGCATGAGCAGCACGAGCCAAGCCTAACGGTGGGCGCAGACGTCAGAAGTCGCCGTGCTCGAGGATCTGCACGGGCGCGGGCAGTCGGCCGGTACACGCCATCAGCCAGTGGCGATGGCGGCGGCAGTCAAGTTCGGTTTCGTAGTAAAAGGTGAAGCCGGGCGGCTCTGAGAACCCCAGCTCGGCAAACACGGCCGCGGCGTCGACGGTGTCCACCAGCACGGCGTGCGCCCTACGCTCCGAGCACTCGCCCACGAGCGCAGTGCACACCGCGCGTGCCACCCCAGCTCGGCGGTACCGCCGCTTGACCACGAGGTCTCCGATGCCAAAGACGTGCAGGTCCGGCGCGCACGCGAGGGGGAACGCCGACGCGTGTCCGATCAGCCGCCGGGCTCCGTTGAAGGCCAGCGCGCGGAAGGCGGGAGGGTGTTGACCGGCGTAGCCGGTTCGGCGCCACGCGGCTCCCCACTGGTCGCCGAGCAGCTCACCGGCCTGTCGACGCACGCGCCGCGGAAGCTCGAGCTCTTCGACAAGGATGGCGCGATGCGGCGGGACCACGCCCGTATGATCGCCCCTGGTCATGGCGAGCGCAGGCGCAATGACCGGATCGCGGGTCTTTCGGTCGGACGCACTGGGGGGCCGCGTAGTCCTGGTCACAGGAGGCGGCACCGGACTTGGCCTGGCCTCAGCGCTCGAGCTGGCGCGCTGTGGTGCGCGCGTGTTCATCGCCGGTCGCCGCCAGGACGTCCTCGAGAAGGCGGCGCGACAGGTCGCCGACAGAGCGCAGACGGCGCGGCTCGACGTGGTGGCCGGCGACATTCGCGAGCCGGCGGACGCCGAGCGCATGGTGGCCACCGTGGTGCGCGAGCACGGACACCTGGATGTCCTTGTCAACAACGCGGGTGGGCAGTATTTCGTGCCCGCCGAGGCAATCACGGCGAAGGGATGGCGGGCCGTGTGGCGCCTGAACCTCGAGGGCACGGTGAACATGACCAACGCCGCGGTGGAGGGAGCGATGCGCGCCCAGGGCTCGGGATCTGTGATCAGCGTGACCTTCTCTCCGCATCACGGACTCCCGGGCATGACCCATTCCGGCTCCGCGCGGGCTGCGGTTGAGGCCTGGACGCGGGCGCAGGCCCGCGACTGGCTGGCGCTGGGGATCACCCTTGTCGCGGTCGCGGCCGGGCACTTTGAGACCGAGGCGATCGCCAAGTACCCAGAGGCGGTGCGTGCCGGTGCGGCGCGCTCGGTCCCGATGGGACGTCTGGGACGACCGGAGGAGCACGCGTGGCTGGTCGCCATGCTGTGTTCGCCGCTGGGGCGTGCGCTCAACGGGTCGGTTGTGACCCTGGACGGCGCTCGTGACAACTGGTTCGGTCCGTGGCCCCCCGCAGAGCTGCTCGGCGGTGCGGGTCGGGTGCCGACCGAGGAGCGCCGTACCGTCTCGGAGTGATCGAGCCCGCGGTCCCAGAGACCGTTCGCGACGGTAACATGGCCTGCTGCGCTTGCGGGCGAAGTGTTGTGGTTGCACAGAAGCCTTCCAAGCTTCTAGGGCGGGTTCGATTCCCGTCGCCCGCTTGACGCCGGCCACGGGGAGTGGCGCAGTCTGGTAGCGCACCCGGCTGGGGGCCGGGCGGTCGCAGGTTCAAATCCTGTCTCCCCGATACATGGAAACCCTGCTAACGCGGGGTTTTCTTATGGGTTTTTGCGGAGCCGCCTTTGGCGCTGTGTACTGTTCGTGTACTGTTTGCCGCTCGGGCGGGCGGAGGAGCGCTTCGTCGCCAAAGGACTCGCGAGCGCTGCTCGAGGCGGCCAACGAAAGCGATCACGCGGCTGGACTGCTCGGTAGCCGAGCGTCAGGAGCCGCGCGGACGCCGCGGCGACGAGTGGATTACGCGAAAGCAGGCGCCGCGAAACGAGTTCGGCGCGCTCTCGTAGGCGTCCTACGCGAGCGTCGGATGGGCCCCGGCGGTGACGCTCGCATGCCGCGGGCCGATAGTGCGGCGGGCGCCGGTGGCGAGGTGCTGCCTCTCCTCTGAAGCAGGCGCACTAATGTCCGGAGGGGGGCGCCGCCGTCGCTGATGGTGGGTCTCGCGACCAGGTCGGCTAGGTCGACTCGGCCTGTAGATCCTCGCGCCGCACCACTCCGAGCAGCCGACCTTCGGGGTCCGTGAGCACCGCCGTGTTCAGGTCGGATTGTTGGAGCTTGGTCAGCAGCTTGTCCGGGGCCGTGTCGGGCCGTGTCGTGGCGGGTCCCGGCTCCATCACGTCTTCGGCCCTTGCGTCGGGTTCGCCGGCTAGCGCGCTCTTGCGCAGCCGGCCCAGGAGCACGTCGTGGTGCACGACGAAGGCGAAGCCGAACGGTGATGCCTGGACGCGGTCTCGCACGTCACCGACCGGCGTGTCCAGGCCGCAGGTCACGACGTCTTGGCGAGCGAAATCAATGGCGCGAGGCTGGTGGGCCTTGTCGCCTTCCAGCGGTAGTCCGCGGGCCATCCAGTCGACCTTGCCGGGCATGTAGTCATAGACGTGCTCAAAGCCGAGCGTGTCGAGCCGGCACGCGGCTCGTGGGCTCATGTCTCAGAGGCCATCCCAGCAGTAAACGACGACCCCCTTCGAGCGGTCAAGCCCCACCGTAGTGTGCGCGTCGAGCGTCTTGAGCGGGATGCTCAGCGCTCCGGGCAGGTGCGCCTCGGCGTATTCCGCGGGCGGCAGAACCTCGACGAGTTGAGCTTCGTCGTCGAGCAGCTCGCGCAGGCGCGGGTAGAGGATCTGGGTATAGCTCACGTCGTCAGCCCCAGGCGGCGGTCGGCTATCCGCCATGGCACGCAGCCGACCTTGACCTCGCGGCCCTTGACGAGGGTGGGGATCGCGCCGAGCTCGGGACAGCCCGCGTAGCCGGTCCGGGCAGCGACTAGGTGCGAGACGCCAAACCAGCCGGCGCCGACGCCGAGAAGCGTGCTCGTTGCGCGCAGCGCACCCGCCGGGCAGCGCGCCAGCAGCACCGCGGAACCCACGAGCGCGATCAGGCCGACGACTGTGCGAGCGTGGCGTTGGCCCCCGTTGAGCTGGTCGGGTAGCTCGTCACCGCCGCAGCAGCCCGCCACGGTCCATCGCGTGCCTGCCTTGCGCCGAGAGGCGGCCTGGCGTAGGGCGCCGTCGATCCATTGCCGTGGCGGTAGGCCGGCCTGGCCCTCGGTGGAGCGGTAGAGGCGGCACTTCAGGCCGAAGTCGGTGCGCTCGCGCGCGCCGGGGTCGACGTCGACGCCGTCGACGCGCACGCTCGGCGAGCCCAGGAAGCGCTCCCGCTCAGCGTCCTGCGGCGTCTCGATTCGCCGCTCGCGCAGCTCGGCGCCGTGCTGGGCCGCCAGCTGCCGCAGCGACGCCAGCAGCTGCTCATGGCTAGGGCAGCCGTCAAAGAACAGGACCTCCAGGGTCACGAGCGGATCCCCGGTTTGTCGGCCCGCGAGCGTCGTCGTAGCCAGAGCGTCGTGCCAGCCGCGACCAGCAGCGCGATGCCGGCTGCGATACCGAGCAGCGCGCCGACCGCCAGGGAGCCGACGGTGGCGGCCAGCAGCGGGCCGCCGGCGCAGCACGCCACGGTGAGCGCCACGCCGCCGACCGCGGCAAGGCCGGTCTTGTCGCCGGGGCGCCGCTCTGACGAGCCGGGCATCAGCAGCCCCGCCCGTCGATGCGTCCACACGTCTTGACGTGCTCGGCGTTGTCGCCCAGCAGGCCACGGGCGAGCCCGAGCAGCTCGAGCACGCGCTGGTCGGCAACGCGGTAGAAGACGCTCGGGTGCTCGCGGCGCGTGCTCACGAACCCACACCAGCGCAAGCAAGCGAGATGGTTAGACACCTTGGACTGCGACTGCCCCAGGCGATCGACCAGCTCGCTAACCGCCAGCTCCTCGTGCTCGGCCAACAGCTCCAAGATCCGCACCCTCGTCGGGTCACCGAGGCCGCGAAAGTATTTAGACACGAGGTCGGCTACCACCGGGGTCTCTGGCAGGACGAACGGTGTGCTGGCAGGTGCGGAAGTGGGAGTCGACATCAGAATTCGCTGATGAGCGTATCAGGCGCTGCTGATACGCGCGCGCCACACGCGGGCGCCAACTTCGCGCGCGTCTTGCGCCCACCGGTGTCGAGGCGCATACTCGCCGGGTGGCCCTCTCGGTCAAGCGCTACTCGGCCGCACAACTCGAGGCCAGCTTGACCATTCGTGGGCGCGGCATCTATTACAGTCGCACTCCCGACGGGCGCTGGTTCAAGCTGCGCCTGCGACCACACCGCTGCGACTGACCCACTACGGGCAACGAGGGAGGCCCACCCGACATCGGCGTGCGCGAGCCGCGGCGCCCGACTGGCCCGAGCCGCGGATCAGTCGCCAGCCTGGAGCTGCCCTAGCTGCACCGCGCAGCGAGTCTCAGCACGATCAGTCGTCCTGCGCTTTCGCGCGAAGCGATAGTTAGGGCGCCGAAGTGGTAGTCGCTGCCCCTCGGCAAGAGAAGGTAGCGAGGAGTGCGTTCCTTCCGTTCATCGCCGCCCCGGAGCATTCAGGAGCCGCTAGCGCTTACCGACCCTTTTCTTGATCGAGCGGCCGATCCGGCGGGGGCGGTACGTCCAGCTCAGCGCCTGCTGCACAGCGGCCAGGTACTCGTCTTCGTAAGGCTTGAGGCCGCTGTAATCGAGCGGCTGAGACTGGTTCATACCGGCGTCGTTGTTCAGCGCGGGCCCCTCCCAGGCCGAGCGGATGTAGCCGCCGGCGACGACCCGCGTTTGCGCGACGAGGGAGCGATAGGCGTCCGCGACATCGTCCGCCTGCTCGATGTCAAGCCACACCGTGTAATGGGATAGCTCCTCCCGCACGACCCGCAGCGACTCGGAGATCCGGGTGCGTTCCGCACCGGGGATCTCTTCATGGCCGAGGAGCGCGACTTGGCGTCGGCGGACAACGTACGGGAACTCGCGGTAGGACATGCACGCCGAGAGCGCCTTCGCGTACAGGTCGCGCCGGCGCTCACGCGCCTGCCGACGCCCGGCGATCCAGAGCCCGATCACGGTGATCAGCGCGCTAACGCCGGCCGCCACGAGCGTGGCGACCGCGGCGACCGTCCAGCCGCTCGGCTGCGCCGCTTGCATGTGCACGGCGGTGATCACGCGGCCTTCCCCAGGTCGACCGCGTGCGGCGCCTGCGGTCCCGGCCAGTGCCCGGTCTCGCGCCAGTAGGCCTCACGGAACAGGTGGAGGTGCACGTGGGTCAGCAGCGCGAGCAGTCCGTCCGCTCCTACCCACCTGTTCGCGTCGGGATCGGACGGGTACCACATGCAGAGCCCGCCGCCGCTGGCGTTGTAGCGGTGCGGCGAGTCGGTCGGGCCGTCGACGTAGACGCCGTCGAGGATCGGCTTCGAGGTGTTGTGAAGACGCACCTCGACCACGCGCGCCTCGTACTCGGGCACCTCCATCTTGAGCCGGTAGGCGACCGTCGCCGACGGGCCGCGGCCGTTCGCGCTGCCGCCCAGCCCGGGGAACTCGCTCCCCGCGCCGCGCTCGAAGCGCAGACGCGCGCGGACGTCCTCGTACCAGGCCTCCGTCCTACGGCGTCTCATCGCCGTAGGCGCGGGTCGTCTTCAAGAACACGTCGGCGAGCGCGTCGTTGACCGCCTGCTTGTCGTTGCCCTGCTTGATCGCCTCGGCGATGCGCTTGCCGAAGAAGCCGAGCCGCTTCGACGCGGTCGCCCGGGTGATCCCCGCGGGCAGCTTGATGGGCGGCGACACCTCCGCAGGGTCCGGGGTCAGCCCCTCTTCGAGGGCCCTCGAGCCGCGCTCGAACAGCTTGCGCATGCTCTCCGCAAGCGACTGCTTCTCGTCGGTCACGTACTTGAGCGCGAGCGCCTCGATGTTGAACGAGCTGATCACCGGCTTCGAGTCGCTCTTCACCGCGGCCTTGGCCAACCGGATCACGCGTGCGCGGTGCACGCGCAGCGCGCGCGTCGGCCCGAGCAGCAGCTCGGTGTGCTTCTCCGGATCGGACGCGTCCCAGCGGTCTGCCTCGGTGTTCGGGATCCAGCGCCCCGGCTTGTCCTTGCGGGTCAAGGCGACGATCAGGTCGACGCTCGGGTCCTGACCGCCGCGGAGCGGCTCCCCGAACGTGACGAGGATCGCGCGCTTCGTGACCTTGGCCTTGGCGTTCGGGTACTCCTCCCTAATCCCCGGGAGGATGAAGTTCTTGACCTCGCGGACGATGTTGCTCGGGCCGACGCCGTCGCCGTCCGGGCCGAGCTCAGGGTAAGTGCGCCGGTCGAGCACGACGCCCCCGTCAGCGTCCGAGATCGGCTTGTTCACGTCGCCGTGCGCGACCGACCCCGAGTTGAAGGTCTTGGTCGCGCCGTCGAACTTGCGCGCCTCGCGGGTCACGAGGTTGCGGCGCTTCTTCGTCTCGCTCAGCACGTCGTCGACGACGGCGATCTCCGAGCGGACGTTGGTCACTGCTTCCCCGACGTAGTCGGTGCACGCTCACCCGCACTGCACCGGCGGGTTGACGTCCGGGCTCGATGCGATGCTTTCGTTGGGCGTGTTTGATCGGTGTGATGGCCGGTTGCGGGGGATCGTTCGAGGTGGCCACTTGCCCCTCCTATGTCGTCAGTTGACCGGGCTCCGCGAGGAGCTGCGGTCCGGGAGCTTTCGGCCTGATGCGGTCAAGCAGCGCGCGATTCCCAAGCGTGGCGGCAAGCTGCGCTACCTGGGGATCGCGACGGTGCGCGACCGTGTCGTTCAGGCCGCTCTCAAGCTGGTGCTCGAACCGATCTTCGAGGTTGACTTTGAGCCCTGCTCTTACGGGTTTCGGCCGGGACGCCGAGCGTGGGACGCGATCGCTGAGGTGCGGCACTTCAGCTCCCGCTCCTATGAGTGGATTCTGGAGGCCGACATCCAGGCGTGCTTCGATGAGCTCTCGCACCCGGCCATTCTGGGCCAGGTGCGACGGCGAGTCGTGGACAAGCGCGTGCTGGCGCTGATCAAGGCGTTCATGAAGGCCGGGATCCTGACCGAGCAGGGCACCCTCGAACGGACGATTACGGGCACCCCGCAAGGCGGGATTCTCTCGCCGCTAATGGCTAACGTCGCGCTCTCCGTGCTGGATCAGCACCTCGCCATGATGGACGTGATCGTTGAGCGTTCGTCGGCGCTTGATGTCCACAAGGCCAGCGTGACGGCGTGCGTGCGCGTCCCGGCATCTGATGGTGGCCGCGAGCCGCATCTGGCCGAGTTCGCCACCACGGTGCGCGGTCTGCTCGGCCTGCGTGACTGGCTTGTCGCGCACCGGGTGACGCAGGTGGTGATGGAGGCCACCGGCGTGTATTGGAAGCCGGTCGTGCGCCACGAGGCGCTGTCTGATCGGGTGGGATGAAAGGACCCACCAGGCGGCCCGTCGCAGCGGGTCGCGTGAAGCTGGGGGCAGCCTGATCCCGGAGACGCGGGTGAGGGCGGGAGCAGCCCCGACAACGACGAGACGGATCGGCACTGCCACGGTTGACCGACCGTCGGAGTCGTTCGCCCAATACCTCGGGCTTGCGTGCGCTGCCTGCTCGGCCCATATCCGCCAGGTTTCAGCCGAGAACTGGCCTT